>Ga0209644_1000011_pt1 | contig 250869 bp, 238 predicted proteins | sample ETNvirome_2_1000_FD_184069 | JGI IMG/M metagenome (GOLD analysis project Ga0209644, IMG submission 184069) | Marine viral communities from the Pacific Ocean - ETNP_2_1000 (SPAdes) (version 2) | ecosystem: Environmental > Aquatic > Marine > Oceanic | place: Pacific Ocean | collected 2013-06-22 | reverse complement strand
CCTGTGCGGCTCGGGCTCCGCCATCCATGGCTCCGCACGGTTTCGTAAGCCCATCCTCAACTGCTCGCCCGGGCTCCGTGCCAGAATCAGTATTACTCAATAGTCGGGTGGCGTGGGTTTGAAGCCCTGTCCAAAACCGTGTGGAGCCATGGATGGCGGAGCCGAGCGTACATGGACGTATTCACAGCGTGTTTTGGACAGGGCTTCGAACCCGCGCCGCTCCACCGAAGCAAACACAGCAGGAGACAAAACAAGCCATGACGGTTGAATCGCAAAAAGAGACCCTGGGTTTTCAGACCGAAGTTAAGCAGCTGCTTAACCTGATGATCCACTCCCTGTACTCCAACAAGGAAATTTTCCTTCGTGAGTTGATTTCCAACGCGTCGGATGCGGAAGACAAACTGCGTTTCGCTGCATTGAAAGACGACAGCCTGTTCGAGGGCGACCCGGAACTGAAAATCCGCCTCGACTTCGATGCAGAAAAGAACACCGTCACGCTGAGCGACAACGGTATCGGCATGAACCGGGACGATGTTATCCAGAACCTGGGCACCATCGCCAAGTCCGGCACTGCGGAGTTTCTCAAGCAGCTTTCCGGTGATGAGAAGAAGGACAGCAAGCTGATCGGTCAGTTTGGTGTCGGCTTCTATTCCTCATTCATCGTGGCCGATTCCGTGGAAGTGTTTACCCGCCGCGCCGGTGCACCGGTGGAAGAGGGCGTTCATTGGCAGTCTGCGGGTGATGGCCAGTTCACCATTGAGAATGTGGACCTGAACGAGCGCGGCACGCAGATCGTCCTGCACCTGAAGGATGACGCCAAGGAATTTGCCGACGGTTTCCGTCTGCGCAACCTGGTGAAGAAGTACTCCGACCACATTTCTTTCCCGGTGGTGATGAAGTCCGAATCTGAAGAAGAGGGTGAAAAGGGCGAGTATGAGACGGTCAACGACGCCACCGCCCTGTGGACGCTGTCTCGCAGTGAGATCAAGGATGAGGAGTACAAAGAGTTTTACAAGCACATTGCCCACGATTTCGAAGACCCGCTGACCTGGTCGCACAACAAGGTGGAAGGCAAGCTCGATTACACCAGCCTGCTGTATGTACCTGGACGTGCGCCGTTTGACCTGTATAACCGGGAAGCGCCCCGCGGCCTGAAGCTGTACGTGCAGCGCGTGTTCATCATGGACGACGCAGAGCAGTTCCTGCCGTTGTACCTGCGCTTCACCAAGGGTGTGATCGATTCCAACGACCTGTCACTGAACGTCTCCCGTGAGATCCTGCAGAACGACAGCACCGTTGAAAGCATCCGTACAGCGGTGACCAAGCGGGTTTTGGATATGCTGTCCAAGCTGTCCAAGAAAGAGCCGGAGCAGTACCAGAAGTTCTGGAATGAATTTGGCACTGTGCTGAAGGAAGGCCCGGCGGAAGACTTCAGTAACCGCGAGAAAATCGGCGGCCTGCTGCGCTTTGCGTCCACCCATACCGGTGAGCAGGCGCAGACCGTGTCTCTGGATGAGTACATCGGCCGTATGAAGGAAGGCCAGAGCAAGATTTACTACATCACCGCCGACAACTTCATGGCCGCCAAGAGCAGTCCGCACCTGGAAGTGTTCCGCAAGAAAGGCATCGAGGTGTTGATCCTCTCTGACCGCATCGATGAGTGGATGATGGGCTACCTGAACGAGTACGACGGCAAACAGTTCCAGGACGTTGCCCGTGGTGATCTCGACCTTGGCGAAGTGGAAACTGAGGAAGACAAGAAGCACAAGGAAGAGGCTGCCGAGGAACACAAGAACCTGCTGGAGCGCATCAAGACCGCACTGGATGACCGGGTGCAGGAAGTGCGGGTAACCAACCGCCTGACTGATTCACCGGCCTGCCTGGTGGTTGGCGACTTCGATATGGGCGCGCAGATGAAGAAAATCATGGAAGCGGCGGGCCAGAAAGTGCCCGACAGCAAGCCGATTTTCGAGATCAACGTTGAGCATCCGCTGGTTCAGCGCCTTGAGAACGAGCAGGGCGAGGACCGCTTCAAGGAGCTGTCTGCCGTATTGTTGGACCAGGCCACATTGGCCAGTGGTGAGCAACTGCAGGACCCGGGCGCGTACGTGAGCCGCCTGAACCGCCTGCTGCTTGAGCTTGCCAACTAAGGCCGCCTGATGCAGCAGATTATCGTGGACGTCGATATCAGCCCTGATGAGTGGATCAAGCTCTATCAGGGCTCGGCGACGGATGTCCACACCACGGCCCGGGACGGGCGATCCGTCCGCTTCCCGGCCCGTATTCTCTCCCGCTTTTACCTTCGCGACGGCGTACAGGGCAGTTTCCGTATCCTGTTTGATGACCAGGGTAAGTTCGTCAGCGTGGAACGCTTGTAATTCCGGCCTACCAACGTCCCTAAAACTTCTCTACAATTCCCACCCGTTTATTCCTTGATCAATTCGTGGAGCCCTGATGCGAATAATCCTTGCCCCAATGGAAGGGCTGGTTGATGCACCCATTCGAGAGACACTGACAGCCGTTGGTGGCATCGACCGGTGCGTAACGGAATTTGTTCGCGTGACTCAGGGCATGTTGCCGCCCCGTATTTTCTACAAATACGCCCCGGAACTGCACAATGGCTGCGAAACCCAGGTTGGCGTACCGGTGGCCGTTCAACTGCTGGGCTCAGACCCCGTCCAGATGGGCCGGCATGGCGCCAAGGCGGTGGAGTTGGGCGCCACACAGGTTGATATCAATTTCGGTTGCCCCGCCAAGACCGTGAACAAGCACAAGGGTGGCTGCGTGCTCATGCGCGAGCCCGAATTGATGCAACAGATTACGGAAGCGGTTCGTGCCGCCGTGCCTGCTCATGTGCCGGTGACCGCGAAAATGCGTCTGGGGTACGATGACCGTTCCATGGGCGTTGCCTGTGGCCAGGCGCTGGAAGCGGCCGGCGCGTCCGAAATCGTGGTTCATGCCCGCAGCAAGGTGGACGGCTACAAGCCGCCGGCTTACTGGGAAGATGTGGCCCGGGTCAGGGAAGCGGTTAATGCCCATGTGATCGCCAACGGCGAGATCTGGACCGTGGCGGATTACTGGCGCTGCCGTGAGGTCTCTGGCTGTGACGATGTGATGATCGGTCGTGGGCTGATCGCCCGGCCGGATCTGGCACGGCGGATTCGTGCAAGCCAGCTCAAGGAATCGGTGGCGGATATGACCTGGCCCGAGGTGGTCAGGCTGGTAGAAGGCTACGCCGTTGCGCTGCAGGACCGCCTTGAAGACAGGTTTGTGACCGGCCGAATCAAACAATGGCTGAACTATCTGCGTGGCGGCTACGCGGAGGCCCAGTGGCTGTGGCCTGAAGCCAGAAAGATCCGTGACGTGGCACCCATGCTGGCTTGCCTGCGACAGCCCGTCCCGGTGACTGAAGCTGCATAGATCTGTTCACGTTTACTGCTCCGGAATTCCATTCTCCAGCTACACTGCTATGAAGTGACGCATCCATCGTATTGGTTACGGTACCGCCAAAAACCGTGGAGAGGGAGAAATGAACAACGCCTGCAAGAGCCTGGTTGCTGCCTTTCTGGCAAGCACCGTATCGCTGTCGGCTGCCGCCGACTCCGTCAAGGTCACCCCGCTTGGGAGCCATGATGGCGAATTCTGCGCCATGGACCGGGCGCTCATCTTTGAAGACCCCAATGGCACCCGTATTCTCTATGACGCCGGTCGAACCGTTGCGGGTGCCGATGATCCCCGATTAGGCAACATTGATGTGGTGCTGGTCTCCCACGTTCATGGCGACCATGTGGGGGATCGCCATATCCGCGACGTCAATCAGGGTAGCTGTGGTGGGCCGGAGGTTCCGGTGGTGGTGCTTCCCGAGTCCAATTCCGTGAACATCACCGCCGCCAAGAAGGCAAAGATCGTAACGGGTAGCGAAATGCCGGCGTTTTTCGCCAGCAAGCTCAAAAGCGTTGAGGGTAATCCAGAGGATTCACTGCTGGTGAGGTTCGGGGCTGAACGGGTGGTGGGCGGTGTGGCCATCACGACCGTGCCCGCCGTGCACAGTAACGGCCTGTCGCCGAGCTTTCTCACCGGCCCGCTGGCGGAATACCTGAAAGCGGCGGGCGTCGGCGCCAGTGTCGGACCGCCCACCGGCTACGTGCTCACGTTCACCAATGGCCTGGTGGTGTACCTGTCCGGCGATACCGGTATCACCGCTGAGCAGAAACTGGTTGTCAAAGACCACTACGGCGCCAGCCTTGTGGTTCTCAACATCGGTGACACCTACACCACGGGCCCGGAAGAGGCGGCCTACGTGGTAAATGACCTGATCACGCCAAACGCGGTGATCGCGTCCCACGCCAATGAGGCCGCCACACAGGATGGCATGGTCCGGGACGGAACGCGCACCAAACAGTTCATCAGCCTGTCCTCAATGCCCGTTCACGTTCCTCTTAGTGGCAAAACCATGAGCTTTGATGGTACTGCCCACTGCACCGACGGTTGTTGAAAGGAAGGCTGGCCGTAGCGGTCAGCCTTCCATTTCTGATGAGTATTGCCCCAGGGTGGCCAGGCTGTTCAACTTGGCACGTTTAACCATTGCGGCCTGGGCAGCTTCGCGGTTGGAGGAAATACCTGCCCAGGCTTTCTGGGCCGGCTCCTGCAGTGCCCGCCCGTAGGAAAAGCTGAGTGTCCAGGGCAGGGGCGGGCCACTGTTCATGGCGTTCAGGTTCAGGGTCGCTTCCGCCGGGGTCTGGCCACCGGACAGGAAGTTGATACCAGGCACCGCTGCCGGCACCACACGCCGGAACACTCCCAAGGTGTGTTTTGCCACGTCCTCTGGGCTTGCCTTCTGGCCATTGGCGTTGCCAGGCGTCACCATGCTGGGTTTGAGGATCATGGTCTCAAGCTCAACACGATGGCGTCGCAGGGCCTGAAATACCTCGTTGATAACGGCCTCGTTCACCTCCGCGCTTCGCTCGATGCTATGGTTGCCATCGATCAGCACTTCGGGTTCCACAATGGGCACCACGCCGCAGGACTGGCAGATGGCGGCATAGCGTGCCAAGACCTCGGCATTTGCCTCGATGGCAGCGCGACTGGGGTTGGTATCGGTGATGTGGTAAACGTTCCGCCACTTGGCAAACCGCGCACCGAGTTGTTTGTAGTCTTCAAGCCGTTGGGCTAGCCCATCCAGGCCCTCGGTAATCTCATCACCGGGTGCATTAATCATCGGGCCCTTGCCCTTATCCACCTTAATGCCGGGCACAATGCCCTGTTTTGCCGCCACAGAGGGTAGGCTGGCGCCATCGTCCGCGTGCTGTCGCAGGGTTTCCTCGAACAGGATCACACCACTGACGTACTCTCCCAGCCCCGGCGCAGCGAGAATCAGGTTGCGGTAGTGTCGTCGGTTTTCTTCGGTGGATTCCACACCAACCGCCTTGAACCGTTTGGCGATGGTTGGGTTGCTCTCGTCCGCCGCCAGAATGCCCTTACCTTCGCAGACCAGTTCACGGATGGTGCTTTCAAGCTGTTCCTGAGTGTTCATCCAAAACTCCCGTCGCTATGCCAGTGAACGTTTAAAACTCTGGTTTCAAACCCCGAGTGTTCAGTATAGATCTTCAGCAAGCAGATCACAGTTATCAACCGGTAACTCGCGGGAGATATGGTGATAAACAAAAACTATTACATTGGTACGAAAAAACAACCTGAACTAATAGTGAAAAATGGGAGTACATTGACTAGATTGGTAGCTGATTGGTTCAGTTTGTCAGTGCAACAACGATCAATGAAACAGTGAAATAGATGGTAGCAACCCACGGAGAGAGTGATATGAGCGGAAACGAAGGTAAATGCCCGGTTATGCACGGGGCCCGCACAAAGCTGCAGGACGAGGGGCCGGGTGTCAACGATTGGTGGCCGAACCAGCTGAACCTGGGTATTTTGCACCAGCACAACCCCAAGTCGAACCCGTTGGGGGAAGACTTCAACTACGCCGAAGAATTCAAGAAACTTGACCTGCCTGCGGTCAAAAAAGACATCGAAGCCGTATTGAAAGATTCACAGGACTGGTGGCCTGCAGATTACGGCCATTACGGTCCGTTCATGATCCGTATGGCATGGCACAGCGCCGGTACCTATCGAACCGGTGATGGCCGCGGTGGTGCCGGCACCGGCAACCAGCGTTTCGCGCCCATCAACAGCTGGCCTGACAATGGCAACCTGGACAAGGCTCGCCGCCTGCTATGGCCTGTCAAACAGAAGTATGGCAACAAGCTGTCCTGGGCCGACCTGTTTATCCTGACTGGCAACGTGTCCCTTGAGTCCATGGGCTTCAAGACCTTTGGTTTTGCCGGTGGTCGTGAGGACATTTTCCAGCCCGAGGAAGACATTTACTGGGGTGCGGAAAGGGAATGGCTGGCCACCAGCGACAAGCCGAACAGCCGTTATTCCGGTGATCGCGATCTGGAAAACCCCCTGGCTGCGGTACAGATGGGGTTGATCTACGTGAATCCGGAAGGCCCGGATGGGAACCCGGACCCGCTGGCATCGGCTCGTGACATTCGCGAGACCTTTGCTCGCATGGCGATGAATGACTATGAAACAGCAGCCCTGACTGCTGGCGGTCACACCTTTGGTAAGACCCACGGGGCCGGTGATCCCGACAAAGTTGGCCCAGAACCGGAAGCAGCGCCGATCGAAGAGATGGGCCTGGGCTGGAAGAGCAGCCATGGCAGCGGCAAGGGCCGTGATGCTATCACCAGTGGTCTCGAGGGCGCCTGGACGCCCAGCCCCACCCAGTGGGACATGAGCTATTTTGACGTGCTGTTTGGCTACGAGTGGGAACTGACCAAGAGCCCGGCCGGCGCCCAGCAGTGGCGGCCGAAAGGATTGACCGAGAAAGACATGGCGCCTGATGCGGAAGATCCGTCCAAGCGCGTGGGAATCATGATGTCCACCGCCGATATGGCGATGAAGCAGGACCCGGAATACCGCAAGATCTGCGAGCACTTCCATAAGAACCCGGAAGAGTTTGCGGACGCCTTTGCTCGCGCCTGGTTCAAGCTGACGCACCGCGATATGGGCCCGAAAGCCCGCTATCTCGGCCCGGAAGTGCCGGCAGAAGACCTGATCTGGCAGGACCCGGTGCCAGCGGTCGATCACGAACTGATCAATGCCCAGGACATTGCTGACCTTAAGAGCAAGATCCTGGGAGCGGGCCTGTCGGTCTCCGAGCTGGTTTACACCGCATGGTCTGCCGCGTCGACGTTCCGTGGCTCCGATCTGCGCGGTGGGGCCAACGGCGCCCGCATCCGCCTGGCTCCCCAGAAAGACTGGGAAGTAAACGAGCCACAGCAACTGGCGAAGGTGCTGCAGGCGCTTGAAGGCATCCAGAAGTCCTTTAACGATGCCCAGTCGGGCAACAAGAAGGTTTCCCTGGCTGACCTGATCGTGCTCGGCGGTAATGCCGCGGTTGAGAAGGCCGCCAAGGATGCAGGCCACAGCATCGACGTGCCGTTCTCACCGGGACGCACCGATGCAACCGATGACCAGACGGACGTTGAAGCCTTTGACTGGCTCAAGCCCGAAGCGGACGGCTTCCGCAACTATCGCCGCGCGGCGTTCACCGTTTCCGACGAGGAAATGTTGATCGACAAGGCGCAGTTGCTGAACCTGAGCGCACCGCAGATGACGGTACTGGTAGGTGGCTTGCGGGTACTGGGTGCCAATTACAAGCAATCGAAGCACGGTGTATTGACCAACTCGCCGGGCAAACTCACGAACGATTTCTTCGTGAACCTGACCGACCTTAACACCGAGTGGAAGCCAACATCGGCTGACGCGGACGTGTTTGAAGGGCGCGATCGCAAAACCGGCGACGTGAAGTGGACCGGTACGCGTGTGGACCTGATCTTCGGTTCCAACTCGCAGCTTCGCGCGGTGTCTGAGGTGTATGCCCAGGCAGACGCGAAGGAGAAGTTCGTCAAGGACTTTGTCACCGCCTGGAACAAGGTGATGAACGCGGATCGCTTCGATCTGTCGTGATTGAATGCCCGCACCAAAGTGCGGGCATTTCGATAGTAAAACGGCGTTTCAATGAAAGTTGAAACGCCGTTTTTTTATGCAAGTTCTGCTATTCAGAGCCCCTGGGCACCCCTGCGAAGCCAGTCATGCACAAACGCCAGCTTGTGGCGCGCGAAATCCGACAGAACAAAGGGGTACAGGTCAGACAGACCCATTGATCGGTTTACATGGTTCACGCCCATGGCGATGGACGCGGCGATATGGATCAAACGCTGGGCGTCTGGTTCTGAATAGGGATCCCAGTTCGGACCTGGCACTTCCGGAGAGGTTAAACCGGAGGCCACAAAGCTGTCGGTCAGGTCCGTCAGGTGTAACAGATGCGCCGCGGTTTCCGCCCAGTCTTCATGGGGATGGGCCGAGGCATAGCTGGTGAGGTAGAACTTTTTCCAGTCCTGCGGCGGGCCGTTCTCATAGTGGTGCTGAAGCGCGCCCGGGTAGCTGATGCGCTCGTCACCAAACATTGCGCGGAAGGCATCCAGGAAGTCCTCACGCAGGCTCAGACGCCACCAGAGCATGTGGGCAATCTCATGGCGCATGTGGCCAATCATCGTTCTGTAGGGCTCTTCCAGCGCCTCCCTGCGGGTGGTGCGCAGCACCGGGTCTGCTTCTGCGACACTGATGGTGACGACGCCCTGGGCGTGGCCCATTGGCACCGGAGTAGGGCCCTCGGCGAGCATATGGAACACCGGCCTTGCGCCGGGGTCTTCCGGGCGAAACCAGTGCCAGCGACCCAGATTATCGATCACCCAGCGTTTGGAGGCCTCGGTTTGGGCCCAGTTGGGGATGGCGTTAGCAATCGATGGGTCTGGTGCCAGCGCCGTCATTGCACAGGCGCGACAGAAAGCGCCTTGCTCCGGTGCGATCCAGTTGCAGCCAATCACGTCCCGGTTGGCGCAGAAGGGTGGCATCGGTAGAAATGCTCGCGCCTGGGGGTCGTAGGCCACAGGCGTACCGTCAGCCGTAGCAAGATTATCAAACCAGAGAGAGCCGGAACCGACGGGGTTGGCGAAAACGCGCATAAAGAAAGTCTTCCAGCGGAATGGACTTCGAGTATAGGAATTGACTGTGCCGGATGTCCAACGCTGCGTTGACGGGCTTGTCAGATATTTCACATGTGTAGTATATTTGATTCACATGTGAAGTAACTGGATGACTAATGGATAAACGGTTTTTCTATCTCCTGAACAAGGCCCGCCATCGAGTATACAAACACGCTGACCAGCGCAGCGAAGAAGCGCTGGGTATTTCGGTCACCCAGGTGGGGGCTCTGTTGCTGGTTGCGGGTGACGAGGGGTGTCTGCTGAAGGACCTGGCCCACAGCCTGCACCTGAACAGTTCCGCGCTGACGGGGCTGGCCGGGCGGATGGAGAACAAGAGCCTGTTGGAGAGACGCACCTGTGATAGGGATGGCCGTGCATCCCGCCTGTATCTCACCGATGTCGGGCGCGAGAAAATCGAGAGCGCCAAACCGCTAATCACGGAATTGAACAATCGTATGACCGAGGGTTTCAGTGACGAAGAAGTGACCGTCATCCTTAAGTTCCTCAATCATCTCGCCAACGATTTCTGACACCAGGGCAAGGTATTCGGCAAGTATCAGGAGAACTATCATGAGTGCCAGGGAGTCTTCATTACCCCCAACCAATAGAAAGGATGTGCCCGTCACAACGCCGGGTGGTCATCGAATCCAGCTTCGGGTATTTCCTGCGGCTCAGTCCAGTTCGGTCGTCATCGTAGCTGGCGCTATGGGTGTGGGGCAGCATTGCTACGAGAAATTCGCACGCTATCTGAGCAGCCAGGGCTTTACCGCGATAACCTTCGATTATTTCGGTATGGGCGCCTCCCAGAACAGCCATCTTCGGGATTGCCCGGTCAAGGTGACGGAGTGGGGGAGTGAAGACTGCCGGGCGGTTATCGACTTCGCCCGGCAGCATTACCCAGGGCAGCGTCTTCAATGGATTGGGCACAGCGTCGGCGGCCAGTTGCTGGGTATGACGCCGAACGTAAACGATCTGGATCACGCGGTTACCGTCGCCTGTGGCAGCGGCTATTGGCGTGAGAATTCACCACCTACCAAACGCATTGCCTGGTTTCTGTGGTATTTCATGGCACCTGTCAGTGTGCGGATGTTTGGCTATTTTCCCGGAAAGCGCCTGAACATCGTGGGTGACTTACCGCCCAATGTGATACGCCAGTGGCGGCAATGGTGCCTCGACCCCGAATACGCGGTGGGGAAAGAAGGCCGGGCACTGCGCGATCAGTTCGCTGCGGTAAAGGTACCCATTTCCGCCGTCGCCTTCTCTGATGACGAAATGATGTCCCGGCGGAATGTTGATTCACTGCACAGTTTCTACACTCACGCGGCTGTCACCATGCACCGAGTTAATCCGAAGGAGGTTGGCGAAAGTCGCATTGGCCATCTTGGGTGGTTCCGCGAGCAATATGAAACGTCGATCTGGCAAAACACGTTGCTGCCACTGCTTCGTTGATCGGGCAGAATGTTCACTCTGGCGGGCGCTTCAGTGCGCCGATTTTCGCGCCCGCCAGAATCGAGCGATGGTCGGTTTAACGCTTACGCCATGAACCAGGATCGACAGGGCGACCACCACCAGGGTCAGGTGAATCAACTCCAGGGCAATGTTTTCCGGTAGCCCATGTTGGATGGCGTACATCAGATAGTAGAGAGAACCAATGCCCCGCACACCGAACCAACCTGCGAGATTTCTCAACCGGATCGGCGCCTTGCTGCCGAGCAGGCCAAGGTGAACACTGATGGGGCGGGCGACGAAGAACAGAAAGGCGGCGAAACCAACCGCGCGCCAGCTCCATGAATCCCAGAACAGGGAACCGCCAATCAGCAGGACCAGAACGATTTCTGCCAGCCTCTCCAGATGTTCGTTGAATATCAGAGAGCTCTGATGCACATGGGCGATGGCCAGCGGCGCCTCGCCCGGATAGGTTTCTCCGGACGTTGCATCTGAATAGGACTGCTTAAGACCGGCCAGCTTCAGTTCGGTATGCCGCAATGCCACTGCCGCGCTGAATACCGCCAGAAATCCCCAGGCATTGACCAGCAGACTGATGCCATAGGCAAACGCAATCAGGCCCAGCCCAAGGAAACTTTCCAGAAACTCGGAGTGGGTGAACGTGGTGCGCAGTTTCTGAACCAGCCAGCCGACCAGGCAGCCGGCCACAATGCCGATGACGATTCCCGCGCCGCTGGCCCAGACAACATCAACCGCGAACCATCGCCACCCGACGTCTCCCAGATCATGCAAACCTAACAGTCCGAGCCCCAGCATCACGAAAGGAAAGGCGCTGCCGTCGTTCATTCCGGCTTCACTGGTTAGCGCAAACCGCAGCCGGTCAGGATCATCGGCATGCCGAACCTGTACTTCGGTGGCAAGCACCGGATCGGTGGGCGCCACTACGGCACCAAGCAGTACGGCTGCGCCTAGGGGCAGGGCCAGCCAGAAGTATCCAAACAGCGCCACAATACCCACGGTGAGCGACATTGACACAACCGCCAGTCTCAGGGGGTTGCGCCAGCGCCTGAAGGTCACCGGGGCGGGCATTTTAACGCCCGCGCAGTACAGCGAAATCAACACGGCTATTTCGGTCAGTAGTTCCAGCAGTGCGGATTCTTCAAGTGGGTTGAAGTGGAACAGTCCAAAGCCCATCGGGCCGACAACAAAACCGACCAGCAGGTACACAATGGCTGACGTGGCAGGCCCGTTTTTGATATAGGACGCCGTAAAGCCCACTAACAGAAGAAGGGCGCCCAGTAATAGAAACCAGGTAGCAGTGGTCATAGGTAACTCAGTAAGAGAGTGGTGAAGTAAAGGCCTCGCGGTAATCGAGATTCCTAACGATGCGCTCTTATCTGGAATTCTGCCAGCGGAAAGCCCCGAGTTTCCTATACGGTTCAGTAATTACCGATGCGGTCGCGGGTATCGGTGAATCGGGGGCTTGACCTAAACTAAGGTTTAGGTCTTATCGTCCATAACCACATCCACAATACAGCGAGGAGACCAATATCATGAGTCAGGACATTGAGGTGGGCGTTATCTATGGCAGCATCCGTGAGGCCCGGCGTAACAACCCTTATGGGGAGGTAACGGCATGAATACAGCGGTTAAGGAAGAGTCTATTTCCCTGAACGGAGCACGTGTTCTGGTGTTGGGGCGTTCCGAGGCGGTCCTGGAAGCGGTGCTGGGTGAACTCACGGCCCTGGGTATCGATGCCCAGGGCACGGCTGAGCCTGAGAAGGCAACGGAGCGTTACGACGCCCGGAATTATGATCTCATCGCTCTTGGGCGGGGTCTTCTTGGTGAAGCCGGCCAGTCCCTCAAAGCACAGTTCCGGGAGCGCAACGCCGATGTGCGCTTCCTGGATACCTACGCCCCCTTTGCGGTCTATGAGATTGCCACGGCTCTGGAGTGCTCGTACCCACCGAATGTGGACCTGGAGCCTTACCTGGCACGCATCGGTAGTGAGGGGCCCGTGGCACCGACCCTGGAGACTCTCAAAGAACTCCATGAGCGCCATCCGGACGCCATCCCGTTCGAGGCCATTGATGTACTGCTGGAGCGCGGCGTGAATATCGCCCCGGATGCCGTAGAAGACAAGCTGGTCCATGGCAGGCGCGGTGGTTACTGCTTTGAGCACAATGGCCTGTTCAAGAGAGTGCTTGAGGCCATCGGTTTCCACGTGGAAGGCCTTTCCGCCCGTGTACGCTGGAATGCAGCACCCGGCACCGCCCCGCAGCCATACTCTCACATGGCGCTAAGGGTTGTTGTGGACAACGTGCCGTGGCTGGTGGACGTGGGTTTTGGAGGCTGCGTACTCACGACGCCGCTCCGCATGGACACGATAGAACCCCAGGCCACTTCCCACGAGACATTCCGGCTGATCCCGTTCGGGCCGGGAATGCTGCTACAGATGTGGATAGACGAGCAATGGAAGCCCGTCTACGAGTTGTCTGGAGAACCCCGTCTGGAAGGTGACTACGAGGTTGCCAACTGGTACACCGCTGAGCACCCGGATTCACACTTCCGGAGAAACCTGATGGTGGCTCGCACCAGCACGGAGGCACGCTACACACTGCTGAATGGCCGCTATACGGTCCGTTATTCCGATGGCCGTACTCACCGGGAGGTCCTGGAGGCAGATGGTATAGAACGGGTGCTGGCGGATACATTCCAACTGCCGGTGCAACCGGACTGGCGCCCAATGATTGAGCGTGCTGCCTTGCTGACCGAGCGCTAGCATGGCCCCTGCTGAAATCAGTCCCCCGTGAGGGCCTGATTCACGGCCTGCGCTGCATGGATCGCCGTTGTGTCATACAGCGGGACGGGGGTATCGGTCTGCTTGATCAGCAGGCCGATTTCCGTGCATCCCAGGATGACCGCTTGCGCACCTTGCTCGGCCAGTGAGTTGATGACGGCCAGATACGCCTCCCGGGAAGGCGCCTGGATCTCGCCCTGGCAGAGTTCTTCGTAGATGACCCGATGAACCTCCGCCCGCTGGGGAGCATCCGGTGTGACCACCTCAATGCCAGCTGCTTCCAGGCGCTCGCGGTAGAAGGCCTGCTCCATGGTAAACCGTGTGCCCAGGAGCCCCACGCGCTGGATATTGTCCTGTGTCAGCACCTTCGCTGTGGCATCGGCAATGTGAAGCAGGGGGATGTTGATAGCCTCTTCAATCTCCGGCGCTACTTTGTGCATGGTGTTGGTGCCGATCATCAGAAAATCCGCTCCCGCGTTCTCCAGGGAAAGCGCTGCGCCGGAAAGAATTCTGGCGGTTGCCGGCCAGTCTCCCTGGTGTTGAAGCGCTTCAATTTCCGCGAAGTCCACGCTATAGAGCACCAGCTTTGCGGAATGCAATCCGCCCAGACGTGATTTCACGCCCTCATTGATCAGCCGGTAATAGGTTTGAGTGGATTCCCAACTCATACCGCCAAGAAGGCCAATGGTTTTCATAAAACGCTCCCTGTTCTAACAATGGTAGACACGATGAGACTAACAAATACGTCCGTAGCTGTATTGGATAGTTGAACATCTCAGGTATTCGGGGCAATGTGGAACTTCCCGAACATACGCATAGGAGCGGTGCCGTGAGTAATGTATTGGAGTCTGCCGAACAACGTTGCGACGCTATCGAGGCACCCTGCAGTGCAATTCAAACCATACTGAGCCCTCGCATCACGGATCTCGGTGGGTTTTCCGTGCGCCGCCTGCTACCGACTGCAAAACAGAAAATGGTTGGCCCCTGGATCTTTTTTGATGAAATGGGGCCGGCGGATTTTCCGGCGGGGCAGGGCATCAATGTGCGCCCGCATCCGCACATTGGCTTAGCAACCGTGACCTACCTGTTCGAGGGCGAGATTCTCCATCGGGATTCCATCGGCAGCCTCCAGCCCATCCGCCCCGGCGACATTAACCTGATGGTGGCCGGCCGTGGCATCACCCATTCTGAACGTGAACGCCCCAGCATCACAGTAGAGGATCACCGGCTGCATGGCCTGCAGCTCTGGCTGGCGCTGCCGGAAGACCACGAGGAGACAGAGCCAGCTTTCCATCATTATCCAAGTGACGATATCCCGGCGATCACCATCCAGGATGTCCCGGTACGGGTTATGATCGGTAGCGCCTATGGTGTGGTTTCGCCGGTGCGACAATTCAGCGACACCCTATATCTGGAAGCCTCCCTCAAGGCCGGGCAGACACTCGAGCTGCCCGATGCCCCCGAACGTGCTGTTTACGTGGCCCAGGGCGGCCTGACGGCTCATGGCTCCGAACTGCCAGCGCACAGTATGACTGTGTTTGCTCGTGAACCGGGTGTATCCGTCACCGCTACGGAAGACACCCGCATCGCGGTGATCGGCGGTGAACCGGTAGGCCGCCGGTTTATCGAATGGAACTTTGTATCGTCCCGGAAAGAACGAATCGAGCAGGCCAAGGACGATTGGCGGGCAGGGCGGTTTGATAAGGTGGTTGGGGATGAGACGGAGTTCATTCCTTACGAATAAAGCGCTTTCCTGTTCGGGTTATGGTTGAATGAAATTTGACCAGATAGGCAGTCGCGTGTCTGTGAAACAGGATTGCGGTCGGAGCAACTGTCATGAGCGAGGATGTGCTTTCCGGATTGCTTCGTCGTATTCGCCTGCGGGGAGCACTGTTCTTCCATGTTGAATGTGCAGGTACCTGGGTGATCGAGGCGCCCGCCTCGGTCTTGATTTCTGGCACCGTCCTGCCGGCCTCTGAGCACCTGATGGAATACCATGTTGTGCTGCATGGCACCTGTTGGGCAGGCATAACGGGGGAGCCATCGTTTGAAATGAACGCCGGGGATGTCATTCTCTTTCCCCATGGTGATGCCCATGTGATGTCCTGTGCTCCCGGACTCCGGGCGGAGCCCGACCTTCCATTCCTGATTGCAAATCTCAAACGGCGTGCCGGCTTACCGTTTATGGTGCACCAGCAGGACAACAAACGCGTGCGTCCGGCCACTCCTCATGACGAAACCGACATATCCCAGCCAGTTGCCACGCTGTTGTGCGGCTTTCTGGGATGCGATCTCGGCCCCTTCAATCCTTTGCTCACGTCATTACCACGGATTATCCATGCTCGGGCCAGCGAGTTGTCTGAAAACAGCTGGACCGGCCAGTTGGCCAGGCTTGCGCAAGCCGAATCTGGCGCGAGACGGCCTGGTGGTGAAGCCGTTCTGGAACGGATGAGTGAAATGATGTTTGTGGATCTTATCCGGCTTTACCTGAGCACGATGCCGAAAACGCAGACCGGATGGCTCGCGGCCTTGAAGGATCGGCACCTGAGCCGGGTTCTCAGCCTGATGCACAGCCAGCCGGCGGAAGCCTGGACCCTGGAAAAGCTCTCGAGTCATGCCGGCCTTTCGCGTTCGGCGCTGCAGGAGCGTTTCGTTGAACTGATTGGGCGGCCACCCATGCAGTATCTTCGATGCTGGCGGATGCAGGTGGCGTCCAACCTATTGGTTGAGAGTAACGCCAAGCTGGCCACCATCGCCCATAAAGTGGGTTACGAATCGGAAGAAGCGTTCAGTCGCTCGTTCAAGCGTGCCGTTGGACAAGCCCCGGCGACCTGGCGCCGGGAGAGGTCGTTCCATGAACTCCGGTAGATCAGTCATGCTTGCCGGGCGGAGGATCATTTTGCCCGAACCGGAATACCTCCACTATGGTCATGTGAGCTGCGTGCCCGGTTTTACTCAGGGAAGAGAGTAGGTTCGTCGCCACGACAACCTCATACCTCCACGAAATCCGGGAGAACGATCATGGAAGCAACTCAAGTTTTTGATGAAAACAAACTCAATGCCTTTGTCGGGCAGGTTCTTGGAGACCTTGGTGGCGCCTACAGCGCCGCCCTGGTCAAGATGGGTGATCGGCTAGGCCTGTATCGGGAGCTACAAAGTGGCGGGCCGGCAACCTCGTTTGAGCTCGCCGAGAGAACCGGCTATTCCGAGCGCTATCTACGGGAATGGCTGGCCCATCAGGCGGCCTCGACTTACCTGGACTACAACCAGGCAACCAGGCGTTTCCGATTGCCTCCGGAGCAGGCGATGGTATTCGCAGATGAGAACAGCCCGGTTTATATGATCGGGGGCTTCGAAAATGCCTTTACTACGTTCGAGAACGAACCAAAGGTGCGCGCTGCGTTCCGCACAGGTGAAGGCGTTGCCTGGGGTGACCAGGCTCAATGTATGTTCTGTGCCGTTGCCAAGTTCTTTCGCCCAGGCTACGTGCACAACCTGGTTCAGAGCTGGTTGCCCGCCCTGGACGGTGTGGTAGAGAAGCTGCAGCGCGGAGCCAGGGTTGCCGATCTTGGCTGCGGCCATGGCCACTCCACCCTGTTGATGGCAGCGGCGTTTCCCAACTCGACGTTTGTGGGGTTCGACTTCCATGGGGGCTCCATTGACGCTGCCAATGCACACCGTGAAGAACACGGCCTTGACCCCGGCCGAGTGCGCTTTGAACAGGCGACGGCGAGTGATTTCGAGGAAGGCGATTTCGATCTGGTAACCTGTTTTGATGCCCTGCACGACATGGGAGACCCAGCGGGTACGGCCGCCCATGTGTTCGAAAAACTCAAACCGGATGGCACCTGGATGGTGGTTGAACCAATGGCCGCCGACGAACTCAGTGATAACTTCAACCCGGTTGGACGGCTGTTCTACGCAGCATCCACCAGTATCTGTGTGCCCACAGCCCTGGCACAGAAGACCGGTCTCGCGCTCGGCGCTCAGGCGGGAGAGCGAAAGCTGACGGAAGTAATCAAAGAAGGCGGTTTCCAAAAGGTTCGCAGAGCGGCGGAAACTCCGTTCAACATTGTTCTGGAAGCGCGCGCCTGAACTCGGTGCATGAGGTTCCAGGGGAAATATCGCCTGGAACCTCTTCGCGAACCGCAATTTTGTTCAATACCCGCTTCGGTGTTCGGGGCAAACTCCGCTCATAACCTGAACGGAGAATACCATCCATGAGCCTTTCCCTGATTCTGCCCATGTCCGCGTTTGCGTTGGCGGCGTCCATTTCCCCGGGGCCGGTCAACCTTGTTTGTCTGAGCAGTGGCACCCGCTATCCGGTTTCCCGGGGGCTGATCTTCGTAACCGGGGCAACCCTGGGCTTCATCGCACTGTTCGTTGCCGTGGGGCTGGGGCTCTATTCGCTGCTGACCATGGTGCCGATGCTGGAGACGTTGTTGCGATGGGGCGGTGTCGCATTCCTGCTTTATCTGAGTATAAAGCTGGCCATGGACAGCGGTCAGCTACCGGAAAAAGGTGTTGATAAGGCGCCGGGCTTCGGTACCGGGGCAATCATGCAGTGGCTGAACCCCAAAGCCTGGCTGGCCTCGGCGTCTGGCATCGGCGCCTATACCAGCGCCAACGACTTGAACCAGATCCTGTTGTTTGCGTCGCTCTACCTGCCGATTTGTTGGTTGTCCCTGGCGTGCTGGGTGTATGCGGGGGCTTTCCTGCGGCGATACGTGCAGCGGCCTGCGGTGCTGGTGACCATCAACCGGACTTTGGCTTTATTGCTTGCGATCAGTTGCCTGTATCTGGTGACTGGTTGAGGACTGTCGATACTGATTCGGCGTTGCCGCCATCAGCCGTTTGAACGTGCGCTGGAAATGAGGCTGGTCGGCGAAGCCTGCGTTCAGTGCCGCCTCGGCGATAGGGGTGCCGTTGGCGAGCTCAAGGCGCCCTAGCTGGATGCGGCGGTTGAGAAGATAGGCGTGGGGCGTAAGCCCGAAATATTGACGGAACGCCCGGATCAGGTGGCCAGCGCTGTAACCGGAAATTTCACAGAGCGTATCCAGCGATACGTCTTCTGCCATGTGGTTGTCCAGATAGCGCGCCAACTCAGTCAGGGTATCCGGCGCCTTTGGTTGCTGAACCACCGGTTGCCGGGCCAACTCATGCATCAGGTCTGACAGGAACTCCACCACTTCGGTCTGCTTGTCGAGAAGGTCACGCTGAGCATCCAGAAGACACTCTGCCATGCGGCAGTAGCGTTCATACCAGATGGGCTCCGAGAGGGTTGCAGTGGCAATGTCCTGCCAGTGTGGGGTTGGCAGCAGCCCGGCCCGAAACCGCAGATCCGTCAGCCATCCGGTATCCACATACAGCATCAGGTAGGCCCAGGGCTGGTTGTCGATGGGATTGCAGGAATGAACCCACTCCGGGTTCATCAGTACCAGATCACCAGCGCGAACATGGAAAAGATCCTCCCGATACTGATAGGTGCTTTCGCCGCCGGTAATAGCGCCAATGGACCATTGCGTATGGCTGTGAGGGGCATAACAGACTTGGCGTCCGTCGCTGACCTTGCGTAATTCCACATGGGGCAGTCGGGCATCGCGCCAGAAAATGGGTTTACTCACGGTGGTGTTGGTCATGCCCGCCATCATATCCTCAGTGAGTTTACGTGCCCCTGGGCGCAAACATAATGATGGCCATGCCCGTTAAAGCCACAGCCGTGCCCACCAGATCCCAGACCGTTGGCCGAACGCCATCCACGGCCCATAGCCAAAGAATCGCCATAAAGATATAAACACCACCATAGGCTGCGTACACCCGGCCAGCCGCCGTCGGGTGCAGCGATAACAACCAGGCGAACGCGGCCAGGCTCAGGGCGCCGGGGATCAGCAGCCAGATGGTCTTGCCTTCCCGCAGCCACAGATAGGGCAGGTAGCAGCCGACGATCTCGGCCAGGGCGGTCACTAAAAAGAGGCCGACGGTTTTCAGTTCTGGCATCACGCTGCTATTTCCCGTTCAGTATCCAGTCGGCGGCTTTCTCAGCGATCATAAGGGTGGGGGAGATGGTATTCAACCAGATGCAGAGTGTTGCTGAGGTTATGGGAAGGGTTGGCCGCCACCGAAAACCCGGTATCGATGGCGGACTGGGTGGTTATTGAGCGTCGTACTTCGCTGCGTCCCTTACGGTTGGATAGCCTTCGATGAATACCCACTCGGTGTTCTTGGCCGGCACATGGCAGCCGAAGCAATTATTGAAGCCTTCGCCTTTCCAGTTGTCGGTGGTGCTGGTGTTGGGGCTGTCTGTCGTAAACAATGCCCATCCCCAGCCTTCACCCCAGGCGGTGTTGTCGGGGAAGCGGTTGTGACGGTCTCGTACCATCACAAACCAGACACCAATGTCCCCGGCCCATTGGGCGTGACCAGTGGTTTTGGGGCCTTCTTCGATGCTCCTGATTTCCTTGACCAGCACTGCACCATCAGGCCATTTGCCGTCGGCCTGAAATGCCTTGACCGCTGATGGATCGGCATAAACATCATGAACGCCGGGCCCACTGGCCTGATCGTCCTTGCCTACAAACCAACTGCCGATGTGTACCCAATCCTCACGGAACGATTGTGGCCGGGTAATGTTGCCCTTGGCGTCGACGAAAGGCGAGAACGACTGATTTTTTGACGCCGTGGCGTCACCGGATGTGCTCTGTTGCTCCGCTGCCGCCCCTGGCGCCCAACTCAGCGCCAGGATAACAATGGTCGCTGCAAGGGAAGTCTTAATTCGCATGGTATAGCCTCCGTTTGGTGAATAGAACTGAAGGCTATTCCCTATGGGGAAATACGTCTGTCAGATAGCTAACACTCATCGAGTCGACGATTGGCAAACGCCGACAACCTGTCGAGATCAACTACGCAAATGTGTCCACGGGTATAATCCAGCAGCCCTTCCCGACGCAGTTCATTGAGTTCAGCGCTGACCACCGGCCGGCTGGCACCGATCAATTCGGCCAGCTCTTGCTGGGTCAGTGGCACATCCACCTCGTGCCCATGGGCACAATGGCCGCCAGCCTGGCCTACAAGGTCAAGCAGTGTCACTGCAACCCGACCGCGCACATCGAGTGTCATGAGGGCGTACAGGCGCCGCTCGGTGATTTCCTGGCGCCGGGCAAGCATCCTGATCACATGGCCTGCCAATGCAGGTTCGGCATCCATGCTGGCCTGGAAGCGTTCAGCGGTGTAGCGAACAACACGGGTAGCGCCTTTGGCAGATGCGGTCTGGGTCGCGGTTTCGGTGCTCCCCAGTCCGGCTCCAAGTATTTCTCCGGCCCCGAGCACGGCGGCAATACTGGCGGTGCCAGAGGCCGCGACGTGTTCAAGCTTGAGGTGCCCGGACTCGACGATGTAAACGCTGTTATCCCATTGAACCTGGTGATAAAGCTGCTCGCCGGAAGCCAATACGATGGTCTGGGTGGCGAGCGGGTGGTCTGCGGTTGGAGCCATGGTCAGCCATGCTTCCGCTTATACAGCCTGAGTATTCCCCGTACCGTGACATCCAGCTGGCTGCCGGATGTGTAATCGCCCCGTACCACGTAGTTGGCCCGCTCTTCGGAGATAAGCTTTTCGATCTTATTCTGGGTATTGCCGTCGCCCCATTTGTCACCGTCGAACACCGCTAGACTGCACCCGCCCTGCGCCTTCACCATTTTCATTGCCGGGATATCGGTGTCACCGTCGCCGAAATAGATCATATGGTCGAAGGGGACAGGGCGTTCACCGGGTTCGATGTATTCGTTAATGGTGACGTTGTCCCAGCTGTTCTCGATGCCCTTGTTGATGCGGAACAGGTACTGGGTTTTAGTGGTGTAGTCGATGGCTACGGCAGGCCATTTTGCATGCCCGGTGGCCTCATCATAGTGATAACGGCACCCGAAAATTTTCTTGAAATGCTTTGCCACCGGCGTGCCGCGAATCATCTCCTCCAGCCCGCTGGAGACAATGTAATGGCTCAGGGCGATACCCTGGTCGCTGGCGAAGCGGTTGATGGCGTCAAACCAGTCCACGACCCCGGGGAACAGGGGGATGGACTTTCCGTAGGCTTGTAGCCTCTCCGGTTTCAGCTCATCCTGCTTGCTCTCATCGCGGGCGCGCTTGGCCAGTTCGCCGAGGTAGGTGAGTATCTCATCGCCGTCCCGCTCACGGTTCTTGCGATTCACTTCCGGCCAGAAGTCGGAATGCTCGTTCAAACCCAAGGCCGGCATCAGGCCGTGTTCGGCGCAGTTGCCTTTGGCAAGGGTGCCGTCGAAGTCATAGATCAGAGCGCATTGCATTGTCTTTGTGCCTTCTTTCCATGGATGACATCAGCGTAGCCGGTTATTACAAACGACGCCCGGCCAGTCGATTTTTCTGGGCGCGGACGGCCTCTGTCAGAAAATCCATCAGCGCATGAATCCTCACCACGCCTCGCAGGTCCGGATGCATCAGAAACCACAGGCCGTATTCCAGCTCTGGAATGGGGTCGGTGAGTTGAACGATGTCCGGGTCCTCGTCCGCGAGATAGCAGGGCATCACGGCCAGCCCCATGCGGGAGCGAATGGCGCTGAGGATGCTCACCAGGGTATCCACACGGTAAACACAGGCCTGCTTCAGCGCGTGGTTATCCATCCACTGGTCCACGGAGGAATCCTGAAGCCTCGGCCCGGCGCCAATCCAGGGCTCACTGGCAAGGGCCTCTATGGAGGTTCCCGGCGTCAGGCCGAGGTCTTTGTGAGCATAGACAGCCTGGCCGAGGGTGGTCAGTGGCCGGCCAATCAGGTTTTCCGGTGGACGGTTGGAGGGACGTATAGCCACGTCCGCCTCCCGACGTGTGAGATTGAACAACTGGTTGGACACCGCAACATCCAACACAATGCCTGGGTATTTGTGCCGGAACTGCGTGAACAACGGTGCCAGCACGCCCATCAGCAGAGAGTCCGTTGTGGTGGTCCAGATTTCGCCACTGGGCTCCAGGTCACGGCCGGCCACCTTGCGCTCGGCGGCCAGGGCGGCCTCGTCCATGACCTTTGCCGTGTCTGCGAGTTCTTCCCCTGCCAGTGTTGGCCGATAACCTGTGCGGCCTCTCTCAAAGAGGATCACCCCAAGGCGCTGCTCAACATCGCCTAGCCGCCGGAACACCGTAGCGTGGCTCACGCCCAACGCCCGCGACGCGCCTGAGAGCGAGCCAGAAGTAGCAATGGCGAGCACCAGTTCAAAGTCATTCCACGCCAGATTGCTCCGTGTTCTCGCGGAGGCGGTGGGCGATTTTTTGGGTTGTTTATCTGTTCGTTTTTGCAAAGTCTGTTCTCGATTCTAGGGAATAGTTTGCAGTTTAGAACAAGTTTAGCATGTACCTGAACTCATACGACAACCAGTGCGATCCGCCACAAGGTGCGGCGCCAGGGAGGATAGAGACATGTTGATCTCAGCAGAAAAGACCTACCTTAGCGGTGGCAATTCGCTGGCTTTCCGCGAGCCGGCAGACGGTAATGCAAAAGAGTTGCACCGGAGCAGCATACCGCTCAGATATCGCGATGGGATGGGAGGCGTCAATCTTGAGCAAGTGAAGCGGGATCAGCGCAGGGCGCGTCGAGACCTCATGCGGGCGATGATCCGGGGCCTGAACCGGCTGCTACGTCTGCACTAGAAGAACGCTCCGGCTGCGGCACGCCAACCGGTGCTGATCGTTCAGTGTTGCTATAGTCATATAACAAGCACTGATACCGGAGCGCGAAATGACCCAGAATATGGAATTGATCGAGCGGATTGAGCGTATGCGCGATCTCAATCCGCTGGATGCCGCTGAAGAGCTGATGCAGTCACCCGTGGACGATATTCAGTTCATCCTTTCGCGATTGCCTGCGGAACAGGCACAGGTCATCGCTTCACATCTGGGGGATCTGTCCGCACCGGAAGAAGCGGCGACCCGCGCAGTGCTTTCCGGCATGGAAGAAACCGTCGGCGAACTGATGACGCCGGTAACAGCAACATTACCGGACAGCTACACCGTGGCGGAGGCGCTGACCTTCATGGTGAAAAGCGCCGATGTTTCGGAGATTAGCTACATTTTCGTGACGGATAATGACTGCCTGGTGGGTGTGGTCGGCATGCGGGACCTGATTCTGGCCAAACCCTCTGAGGCGCTCGCTACCATTATGGTGCGAGAGCCGTTTGCGTTCCAGGAAGGCACGCTGGTGAAGGATGCAGTCAGTGAAGTGCTCTACCGACACTACCGCATGTACCCGGTGGTGGACGAGCAGCAGCATGTGGTGGGCGAGGTGCGGGGTTGGAAGCTCTACGAACGCATCGCATCGGAACTCAGCGCCCAGGCCGGTTCCCAATACGGTGTGGCAAAGGAAGAACAGATCAACACACCGGTGCTGGCGGCGTTTCGCATGCGCCACCCCTGGCTGCAGGTGAATCTGATTACCGCGTTCGCTGCTGCCTTCGTAGTCGGCATGTTCGAGAGCACTATCGCCCAGATTGTTGCCTTAGCAGCCTTCCTGCCGGTTCTTGCCGGGCAGAGCGGCAACACCGGCTGTCAGGCGCTGGCCATTACCCTGAGGGGCATCACCCTGGGGCAGATCAATGACTATCCGATCCGGCGATTGCTGCGCAAGGAAGTTCTACTGGGCGCACTCAATGGCGCTGCCGTCGGCGTCATTGCCGGTATTGCCATGTTTGCTTACGCCTTGTCCACCGATTCGGCCAACCCGGCCATGCTCGGCCTCGTAATCTTTATTGCCATGGTGGGCGCTTGCATGGGCAGCGGCATCTTCGGGGTGGCGGTGCCGTTGGTGCTCAAACGGTTCGGCGCCGACCCGGCCACCGCCAGCAGCATCTTTTTGACAACCTTCACCGACATTATCGGCATGGGCCTGATGCTGTTCCTTGCAACCTCGTTGGTGCTGTAACCACGTTGCCTGACAACAGGCTCGCTTTTCATCACTATGCGGGTTCTTTGAAGAGTTCCTTTCAAGCGGGAAAAGCACGCCAGCTTCACGTTTACGGATGCCGTATTTCTTGAACTAGCGCAGCTGACTGTCCTTGCTGCCACGGCGATTGATACCACCATGAGACGTTTCGTGTTTTTCAAGACTAGACTGACACGCAACGCAAAGTTGAACCCCGGGAATCGCTTTGCGGCGCGCTTCCGGAATCGCACTGTCACACTCCTCGCAATGGGTGGCACTCTCGCCGCTCACCAGTTGGCTGCGTGCGCGCTGCACCTCGTCGTCTACGCTCGCGTCGATCTGATCCTGAACGGCGCCATCCCGGGACCAACCACCTGCCATAGTGCTCTCCCATCTTTGCAAAAGTCGTGTAAAACTGCGTCTGACCCGTTTCGTACGGTGCGCTAGTCTGGAAAACTGCTCGTACTCTCAATGGCTTTGAATCACTGTCAATCATTTTCCAGCTTCTGCGCGGCTGCCCGCTATCGTCATAATCGCCGTGCCAGCTACATTCTGTTATTAAAAAAGAAAGGTGCCTTTGTGTCCACCAGCGTCCAGATAAGCGACATTAACCTTACCTACCCAACTGAGTCAGGCACCGTCGCGGTGCTCAACAACGCTTCACTCACAATCCCGCCCGGCGACACACTGGCGATTACCGGCCCCTCCGGAAGCGGGAAAACCTCGCTGCTTCTGTTGCTATCCGGGCTCCAGCGCCCGACCAGTGGAGAGATCCTCGTAGGCAACCAGCGCCTGGGCGAGATGGATGCCAACGCATTGGCCGACTGGCGCAGCGAACACCTGGGCATCATCTTTCAGTCCTTTCATTTATTGCCGGGCTTGACGGCACTTGGGAACGTTAGTCTGCCGCTGGAAATCGCCGGGCAGTTGGATGCCCGCGAGCAGGCCCTTTCGATGCTGGAGGCGGTCGGCCTTACCCACCGGCTGCAGCATTATCCAGGACAGCTTTCCGGGGGTGAGCAACAGCGTGTCGCGATCGCACGGGCACTGGTGCACCAGCCAAGTCTGCTGCTGGGCGATGAGCCCACCGGCAACCTGGACCATGCTACCGGCGAAAAAGTGCTCTCACTGCTGTTCGACCTCCACAAGGAAAGCAAATCCACCCTGGTGCTGGTAACCCACGACGAACGTGTCGCGGAGCGCTGTCAGCACCGGGTCCGGATGGATGGTGGGCGCCTTTATGAAGCGTAATGCTCAGACAAAGCCGCTGTGGATGCTCAAATTCGCGATCACCGATCTGCGATCGCGCATCTCTGCGCTCAAGGTCTTTCTCGCCTGCCTTATCCTCGGCGTTACCCTGGTGGCCGCTACGGCCAGCCTCTACCGGGTGATCGAGCTGAGCCTGCTGGCGGATACCCGCATGTTATTGGGTGGCGATGTGGAGCTCGATGCCAGTGAGCCGTTACCAAGTGACGTGATCGATTGGGTAGGGCGCACCGGGACTCTTTCGCTGGTTCGGGAGTTCGACACGATTGTCAGTGGCGAAAGCGGTGACGGCTTCTTTCGCGCCGAGATCCTGATTCCGGATGCGGCCTATCCGCTCTACGGTGAGCTGCAGCTAACGCCGGATCAGTCGCGTGCCGAGCTAACCGCACGCAAGGATGGCCGATGGGGCGCCGTAATTGACCCCTTGCTGGCCGAGCGCCTGGGCCAGACTATAGGAGACCAGATTGAGATAGGCGCAGCCACGTTTCGCATCAGCGGCCTGATCCAGAAACAGCCGGATCGCCGCCTGAACGCCAACTGGCGTGGCCTGCCCATCATGATTTCCGAACAGGCGGTCGAGGCGACGGAACTGATCCGGCCAGGCAGCCGCGTGGACTACGAATACCGGGTGAAGACCGACCAGAATCTGGATACGTGGCTGGCGGACTTCGAACAGGCATTCCCGGAACCAAATTGGGACACCACCACCTTCGCCGAGCGCAGCCAACGCATCGCCGGACGGCTGGACCAGATTGCCACAGCGCTCATCCTGATTGCCTTTACCACGCTGTTTATTGGTGGCCTCGGTGTCGCCAACAGCATACACGCCTACCTGGATGAAAAACTGGGCACCATCGCCACCCTGCAGACGCTGGGCCTGCGCCGCAAACCATTGGTGGCCATCTACCTGTTGCAGATCGGATTGCTGGGCAGCCTGGCTGGCCTGATCGGAGGCGGAATCGGACTGGGGTTCTCTGCGGTGGCGATATCCCTGGCCGGCGACGCCTACGCGCTGTCCGGGCCCGAAGGGGCAGGGGGCTGGTTATCCCTGTGGTTTGTTCCCTTGCTGCTGAGCTGGCTGTTTGCGGTACTTACGGCCTACGTCTTCGCGCTGCCGGCCCTGGCCAGGGCCCTTGCCGCGTCGCCGGCTGGGCTGTTCCGGGGGCAGGTACAGGCCGCCCGTAACGAACCCCGCACATGGCGGGTCGCGAGTTATGTGCTGCTGGCGATCTATATCAGCGCCACTCTGTTCTGGTTGCCGTCGCCGCAACTGGGATTCCTGTTTCTGCTGGCGGTGGTCGTACTCTGGGCCTTGCTGGAGGGCATCATCAAAGGGCTGCGGCGAGGCGCCAAAGCGCTGGAAAACAGTGGCTTTGCTGACCGCAAGTTCGCCCGGCGGCTGGCGCTCGCCAACCTCCACCGGCCGGATTCGCCACTGCGGGCAACGTTGTTGTCGCTCGGCACCGCGTTGACCCTGGTGGTGGCTTGCACCCTGATGGTCACCACCCTTCTGAGAGCACTGGAAACCACGATCCCGGCGGAATCCCCCGCGCTGATCCTCTATGAAGTGTTCCCGGACCAGATGGAACCGCTCACGTCAGGCCTTGAATCGCTGGACCCGTCCAGCAGGACGGAGCTTCTGCCACTGGTTCGCGCCCGAATGGCCGCCATCAATAAAGAGCCCATCGCAGACGCGCTCGCTGACGACCCCCGAGCCAGGCGCGAAGCCATGGGTGACGAATACAAGCTCACCTACCTGGCGGGAAATCCGGAAGGCCTTGAGCTGGTAAAAGGCAATTGGTGGAGCACTCCGGCCCCGGAAGGGCAGCCCGCCTACATGGCGATGGAAGACCGCGAAGCCAACGCACTCGGGCTAACGGTGGGCGACCGGATTGAGTTCACGGCACAGGACCAGCCGATTGCCGTCGAAATCCGGGCCATATACCGCCAGAAAGGCTTACAGACCCGGTTCTGGTTTGAAGGTGTTCTGCAGCAAGGCGCCCTGGATGGATTGATCAGCCTGTACGTCGGCGCGGTCTACCAGAGCGACCCCGCCGCCAAGGAATCGCAGCAATGGCTGGCCAGCAACATCCCCAACGTGATCACACTGCGCACGGCGGACTGGCTTGAAACGGCGGGAGACCTGCTCAACAAGGCAGCCGCTGGCCTTGCGGCGGTTGCGTCCGTCAGCCTGCTGGCGAGCCTGTTGGTGTTGTCCAGCGTGGTCAGCGTCAGCCGCAGGCGCCAACTCTACGAGGCCAACCTGCTGCATTGTCTCGGTGCCAGGCACCAGGCCATCCGGAACTCCATGCTGCTGGAAACCGGCTTGCTGACCTTGCTGGCGACGGTGTTCGCCACCGGGCTGGGTTCGCTGATCGCGCTGCCGGTGGCAGACCTGGCGCTGAAACTGCCAGCGGGAGATCTGTGGTGGATCGGCGCATTGGTGGCCGGCGTCGTCAGCGCGCTGGCGTTGCTAGGAGGATTGCTGCCTACGTTGAGGGCGATGCGGCTGAATCCGGCGGTTCTGTTGCGGGATGGGTAATTGACTGGTTACATCGCCCTCGCGAACAACCCAAAGGGCAGGGCCTTCAACACATAACTGAGCGGTGTCCAGGGCCACCAGGGCACATAGGCGCGGCGTACCTCGGAATCGATCGCTTTCACCAGAGCTTTTACGCCGGTTTCCAGATCCACCCGGAAGGGGGCGTTCTTGGTATCGCGGTTGATGTCGGTGAGGATGTAGCCCGGCATGATGTTGCTGACGTTGATGGGCTTGCCCTTGGTGTCCAGTTGCAGGCCTTCAGCCAGTGACGCTACGGCGGCCTTGGTGGCTGCGTAGACGTTGATAGGGCCACGGAAGCCGCGAACACCGCTGACTGACGACATCAGTACCAGATGCCCACTGTTCTGTTCCCGGAAAATCTCCATCGCCGCCTCGCTCTGGGCAATGGCGGCGATGAAGTTGGTTTCCGCCGTCTGCCGGTTGGCGGCAAAGTGCCCGCGCCCAATTGGCTGGGAGCTGCCAATACCTGCATTCACCACCACGCGGTCAAGGCCGCCCAGCTCTTCCCGAAAGCCCCGGAATACCTCGAACACCTGCTCGTAGTCGCACACGTCCAGGCCGCGGACCAGCACCCGAATATCGGGGTAGGCCTGCTGTAATTCCCGCTGTAACGCCTCCAGCTTATCCGCCCGCCGCGCACAGAGCGCAAGATTGCAGCCCTTGGCGGCCCATTCGCGGGCCATGCCTTCACCGAGGCCGGTGCTGGCACCGGTAATCAGAATGTTCTTTCTCATTGGTTATGCCTTGGCTGGTTCAAGTTGTTTGAGATCAGCCTAGCATGATTGGTTGAGTTTGGAATTGGGTGACGCGCCTTAATCTACGGTCTTCGTTAGCCCCGACTCATGCAGCGCCTTGCCAATCGCCTGATAGGCTCTTTCCGCTTCCGACAGTGCTGCATAATCGCGTGCGCAAACCGCGACGATAACCGCCTCATCGGGCGCCTGAGGGTTGAGCAGGCCGATATCACAGGAGCGGGCCACCTGGGTGCCGGTTTTATGGGCGAAGTGGGTGCCTGCCGGCAAGCCTCCTGCAATACGATGATCCCCCGTGGTGATTTCGGACAGATAACCCAGCAACTGGTCCGTGTGGGCGTCATTCAACAGTTCGCCCCTGACCAGTTGCTCCAGCAATGCCCCGAAGGTTTCGAGACTGCCTGAGTTGATTCCCCGCTGGTAATAGCGCTCAAAGGCTTCACGCACGCCTTTGGCATCCGCCTCTCTTGCAGTAATGTTGAGCTTTTCCAGCAACATATCGTACCGCGCCTGGTAGGTGCGGGCGGTTTTCAGATCGATGAAATCACGATTGGTCAGCACCGATACACTGGGGTGAACTTCCCTGTATGCGTCGTAGCGCACCTGAAGGATCGTGGTAATCGGCCCCAGCCCTTCGGGAACCAGCCGTGCCACATCCTCTCCGAATGATTTCTCGCCAAGAAAACGTATCAACATGTCGGTTGCTGTGCTGTCACTGTCGACAATAGAGCGTCTGTTGAGCTCTTCCAGGCTGTAACGGGCACCGGGGTCCACCCAGAGCAGATCTCCAGTGCCATCCACGTAATCTGCAGCCCGGAGTGTGAGTTTCTGCTCCAGATCCAGGCCTTCGTTCTCGGCACGTTGCATCAATACGATGGCTAGCGGAATTTTGACGGTAGAGGCCAGATACCAGTCCTGGTCGATGTTATGAGAAACCTTCTGACCCGTACCCAGATGACGGATGTAGACCCCGAGATCGCCAGAGAAGGCTCGGTCAATACGTTCGATTTCTTTCTGCAGAGCCGGGGACCAGTCATCGGCCTGGGCCACAGAACCCAGGCTGAGAACGAAGAGGGCCAACAGTGCCGCACCGGCCTGCGAGAAGATAGGTTGCAGATTCATGGGGCTCCCTGTTTGCGCCGGGTTACAAATGCTAAGGGTTCCAATGCTGCGTGCACTGTCCGACGGCTGTCAACGAACCGCCAGTTACGATCCGGTAGCCTTCAAGCGATCTTCATCTATTACCGCTAAACCTGATATGCGAAGGTTGCGTTTATAGGGAAAGAACCCAACTGCGGCGCAGGGAGTATCCGAAATGGCGAGCAAAGGCGAACGTATTGACGGTCTGGATGCCCTTCGGGGCTTTGCCATCTTCGGTATCCTGCTGATTAATATTCAGGTGTTCTCGGGCTGGGGGTTCGTCTCCGCTGACACAAGGCAAGCGTTAACCTGGTCGGAATGGGACGAACCCATCGCCACCTGGCTGGACATCCTGGTGCGGGCCAAGTTCTATAGCCTGTTCTCCCTGCTGTTTGGTTACAGCTTCATGATGCTGGCCCAGCGGGTACAGCAAAGCCCCGTCCGCTATCACTTGCGGCGAATGCTGGGGCTGCTGGTTATTGGCACCGCCCATTCTCTGTTCCTATCCCCGTGGGACATCCTCATGCTGTACGGGGTAATGGGGCTTTTCCTGGGGGCCTTCCTGAACGTTCGCGCTCCAACGCTGGCTGCCTGCGGCGTTGCCCTGCTGGTAGTCACGGGTGTAGCACTCTGGTTCGAGCCCCAGTTGGGGTTGGCGGATCTCGGAAGCGGCCTTTCACTGCGCCTGCTGCAGGACAATGTGCCAGCCCTGAGTGGGGGGAGTTACCTGGAGGTGGTCGAAGCCAATGCCTACCTCAGCGTCAGCGTGTTTCTGGATCGGATTGAACACCTGCGCCCCCTACGGGTGATGGCGATGTTTCTATTTGGCGCCGCTGCTGCCCGCCTGCACCTGGCGGAGCGCAATTCGGGCCATGTCCGGCTATTGATTGTGGTGGCACTGGTTGGCCTGGTGGTCGGCACCGCCCTGGCCATGGCCGAGGTCAAACTGGGTGAAGAGAGCCTGGCCCACAGGGTTGTAAGTTTGCTGGGCGGTGTAGGCGCTCCACCGTTGCTTGCCATGGGCTATGGTGCCGTTCTGCTGCTTTGGTGGCGGGGCAGGGGACGCTTGACCGGGGCGGTTCGCTCGGCCCTTGCGCCAACCGGTCGTATGGCACTCACCAACTACATTCTGCAGTCCGCCGTCTGCATCTGCGTGTTCTATGGCATGTGGGGCGACCGCTTCGCCTCACTCTCGCTCGCAGCGCTGATGCTGTATTCAACGGTATTTTTCATCGCCCAGATGATCTTCAGCGCCGTCTGGCTGCGGCTGTTCACCCAAGGGCCCCTGGAATGGCTCTGGCGCTGGCAGATGAAGCGCAAGCGGCCGAGGTTGCTCCGAGCAGAGGCATAGAAATAGAAATAGAAATAGAAATCAAGCCTCGTCCTTCAACGCCAGGCTGACCAGCTTGTGAACCACGGGCGACACCAGCATGATGGTGGGAAAGGCGACGACAAACGCAAAAAGCCAGGCATTCAGCCAGATTGAAACGATATTGCTGGTCCACCCCACGTTAAAAACGCTGATCACCAGCGACATGATGCAGGACATCAACAGTGACATGAAAAACGAAAATACGATTCTGTGATATTTGCGGTCAATCATTCTTTATCTCTTCAATACATTGGTAGAGCCCGGCAAGGGTTCCCCAGGGCAGTTCAGACTCTCTATCGTTTTTTCCTTCAGCCAGATCGTCTCACCCTGATACGGATGTTTTCTCCAGTCTTCTGTCACCTCAATACAAAAGCCGGGCAAATCAGGCAGGCGTTTGATAAAGGTTTTTGGATAACCTTCGGGCTTTTCACCAATGATGGCAGAATCCGAGTTCTTCAGATCGACGGCTGATTGCTGCGATGCACAACCAATAAGGCCTATGCCCAAAAGTATGGTGAAAATGCACTTCATAGCGTGGACCCATTCAGGCCTTTCACATAAACATGAGTCGTCTTTGTATGCTCGAAACCGATAGACGGGTAAAACCCATGGGACTCCGAACGACTCACATTGGATCGTACCACAACCCGTGACAGCCCTTTGGCGCGGGACCAGTCTTCAACAGCCTGAACGAGCAAGCGCCCAACACCCGTCCGTCGAACATTGGCGCTCACAACCAGCCCAGTGATCTCAGAGGTAAACAGCTCACGGATAGAAATACGCCTCTCGGCGACCGCCCACCCAACCACTGCGGCATCTGAAATAGCCACCCATATCTGATGGCTCGGGGATTCCAACAACGCCTCTAGCCATGCCCCAGTCTGAGATTCGTTGGAGGAATACCCCCATTCCAGAACAAGGTGGTGTATGCCCGAGAGGTGTTCAGCTGTTCCTTGCTGGATCGAGATATCCATATTCATTCAAAAGACCTGCTACCAGAGTTCATCGTTACCTCCCAACCCGTAGGTAAAAAGGACCGGATGAGGTTGTTTGTCGTGTTATACCTGCGTTTCATTCGGAATCCGTTCCAACAGGTCGGTAACGCCAACATCCATGCCTGCCTGCGACAGCAACGTTGAAACTTGCCCGCGATGGTGGGTTTGATGGTTAAAGAAATGGAGAACCAGGCTCGAATACCGCTTGTTGGCGGAAACACCTTTCATGTTGCGATAACTGAGAACAACATCCAGGTCGCCTTCGGAGAGATGGGATATCCAGTCGATAATCTGGCGATCCAGCCAGATCCGGTGTTCTTTTAAACGCCCCAGATCGTCAAAGAGGATCTGATCCAGGCTGGCAGGATTGTCGAGCTCGGCGACCGACTGAAACGAATCCACGCAGGATGGATGGGTCACAAACCGTTTGAGCCACACGGTGTCCGCCACAACGATGTGATTGAGCGTTCCCAGAATGGAGCCGAAGAAGGCCCCACGGTCCTTGGCTAACTCCGAGGCGGAGAGGCGACCAGCCGCTTCATAGACCTTTGCGTTCATCCACTGATTGTAAGCGGCCAATAATTGGAAATGTTCTTTCAGACTCATCGGGGCTTCTCTTTGGTGGAGGGTGTCACTTCAAGTACACTGCTCTCATTTTATGCCCGCATACCGAGCCTCACAACGAAAGAAAGCGCTCGAGGCGTACCCGCTCGTCCTGCAACGCTGGCTTGAACGCTGTGTCGTCTGGGGCATGCCCGCGCACATACCCTGGCTCCAGCTCCAATTGCCCATCACGTACGGCAGCATTTGCCCAGCCTATGACATGACCGCGCCACAGCATAGGTAGGGCATAGTAACCACGTACCCGCTTGGGCGCCGGAGTGTAGGCCTCAAAACGGTAGGCCCAGCCCCAGAAACGCTCAAAGCGACCGCGGTCCCAAACTAAAGGGTCGAAGGGCGCCAGTAGGCGCAGGTGGTCATCCAGCACATCGTCACCCGCAAAGCGGCGGCTGCCAGGATTCTCGCCGATGGGCCAAAACCAGCGACAGCCATCCACGGTCGCCTGGGGCAGGCGAGCCTTTGCACGCGCGAGTGCTTCACGACGACGCTCGCGCCACTGCGGGACCGCTGAAGAGCTCACGCTCGTTACCAGGCGGCTGAGCGTAGCCGCAGGCAGCGGGGCATACTTTGCGACTGCTACGTCGACCAATGCGTCCAGTGTGGTATCCGGGTTCACCGCGTCGTGCTCATCAGCGAGCGGCGGCGCATAAAGGCGTACCCCGGCTTCGCGCTTTGCCACACGCAGCAGCCCACGATAATGCATGCCGTCCAGGAGCTGCGTACTGGCACGGCTATTACCGCCGAACCAATTCTTAGTGGTGCCATGCTCGAAGGCTGAGTCCACCTCGCGCGGGTGAACGACACCACGGCTTTGCACAAATTCCTGCACCGCCTGCGCCTGTTCCCAGCGTGAGCGTGGCCACTCGGTGCGCGCCGTGCGCGGGTGCATAAGGCGCTGCGTGGTGCGGGGCAGAACCCCGTAGTTGATAAAGAAACCTTCCTCGACCGCCAGGCGCGGGTAGCGAGCCTCCAGGTCACCCGCCTGGTAGTCGATAACACGATGGCGGAGCGTCAAATCCTGCGCCCGTGCCGGCGCTCGTATTGGGTCGAGCTGGACAAAACCCAGTTTATTGATCGCACGTGACAAAGTGGTCGGCTTGAAGAGACTGCGCGAGATGGCGTAGCGGCGCAAATGATCCATGGTGAGGGGAGCGGTCATAGTAATCAGTTGCCTTACTTGTCCGGCTGAATCGAGATGTGCCGGTCCGGCGGCGGCAGTTTGGGTAGCATGGCTTCCGCATCAACCGTGTGGGTAGCGAAAAAAGCTTCCGCCGCTTCAATCAGAGCCGCCTCGGTTTTGAGGATACCAAGATAGACCGGCCATTCGGCGTCGATCAGTTCCGTGCTGTAAAAGTTCGGATCGACTTCCACCAACTTTGCAAGAAACCGGAACTCCATTTCGTTCATGACGGCGTAATCGCAGCGTTTGTTCAGAAACATGCCCAGCATCTGTTGGGCATTGTAAGAGTCATGGCGGGCCAGGTTGGTACCAATCCGCCGCTCAAGTTGATCACTGTAGACAAACCATTTTCGCAGACAGATGCTGCCATCAAGATCATCGAAGGAGGCCGGTTGCCGGCCAGGTTGTGCGAACAGACGATCACGCCAGGTTAACACCGGTCCGACGGCGTGCATCCGGCTTGGTAGCGGCATCCACAACGGGTTGGCAAAAACCGCGTTGGCTTGTCCTTTTTCCAGGGCCCAGGCCTGGCGCTTGCGCGGCATCGGGCGAAAACCGGCTGTAATACCGGCTTCCAGGCTGAACTCATTGATCACCTCGACCAGAATGCCCTTGTTAAGGTTGTCACCGTAATAAAACGGCAGAAAACCCTCGTCCGACCCCATAATTTCGAGCGTTTGGGAAGAAACTGGAAGGCACCAGAATGCCACGATGATCAGCAAGCCTACTCTCATGAAAACTCCTCTTATGCTCCGATCCTAGGCTAGGAGCGCCTACTGTACCGGGGTAAGTCCACATTGAGAAATTCGCACGCGAGTTTCGTCTCGGCGAGCGGGTCGAGCTCATCGTCTATCAGGATACTAAGAAGTTGCTGTCAATCCTCACGCGGTTCGTGAAAGTCGCGAACGAGTAGAGACCAAACGATCGAGGCTGACTGATCCGATTCGGGCGCAAAGTGCAGAATGAGATGCTCGCGGGCATTGGCCTTGAGGGGCTTCCAGATCGGATTACCGCGCCGACGGCCCGTGTATCCGAGGAAGTTTCGGCCTTGGCCACCGAAGGCGAGAAGCTGGATCAGAAAGCCGGCAATGCAGCCGATAAAATTCGGAAACTATAGCAGTCCATTGAAGCCTTCCGCGATTCACTTGCGGAAATAATAGTGGCATCGACAATCCTGCCTTCACGCAATATCAGGCCGTTTTTCTCCAAATGCTTGTTTACCTCTTTGACCAGTACCTTGCCAAGGCTGGGCTGCTCCAGTAAATGACGGAAGTTGAGAATGGCGTTCTCGTCCGGCAAACGGTCCAGTCTCAGATCAGCGAAGTGCCGCATGGATTCGATCTCGTACAGAGCGTCTTCCATCGCCAGGTCGCTCAGGTTATAGAGCAACTGCATGCAGTGGGCTCGCTGCATCGCAGACAACGGGTACGGAGGTCGTCCTTTCGGGCCCTTGGGGTAATAACGAGCTACCTTCCTCTCTAACTGCTTCTAGGGAATCAATTTGTCCATTCGCTCCAGAAAAATTTTTGCGGCGGCTCTTCTGCTTCTTAGTCTGGTACTCGGTTTCGGAGAAGGTGATCTGGTCCATGGTGGCAACGAATCCTGTGCAGTTGACGATGTTCGTTATATCGCTGATTTTGGGGACTAATTCTGAAACTCTCTAAGTAACTGCAATGTGGGGATAAGATCTGCACAGAAGGGATATCAACCTCAAGCGAAATGCTTTCCAATAGAAGCACTAAAATAAGAGTTGGAGCACTCAAAAATGAATAAGTTTAAAACCTATTTCGTAATGCTAGTGTTGGGATATTTTATGAGCATGGCTACAAATACCGCGCTCGCATCTTCCGATATAAAAATTGGAGTAATGCAGCCATTGAGTGGGGTATATGCTGGACCGGGCCAGTCTGGGCTTGATGGTTTTTTGCTTGCACTGAAACCATATACGAATAACTCTCATCAAAATTCAATCGAAGTAATTACACTTGACACGGAAGCCAAGCCTGCGCGAGCTCCGGAATTAGCAACATCCCTACTTATGCAACACAAAGCAGATTTCATTTTTGGGCCAGCTCACTCTGGCGTAGCAATGGGGATGATCAAGGTGCTGCGAGGCAAGGATACCGTGATGATTATTCCGAATGCCGGCGCTGCCGCCGCCACCGGATCGCTTTGTTCGCCGAACATTTTCAGGACCTCCTTTTCTTCTTGGCAGCCGTCCTACCCCATGGGTAAGGTTGCTCTCGATAAGGGCTACAAGGACGTGTACCTAATTAGCTGGAATTACGGTATGGGTCGAGAAAGCTTGGAAGCCTTCGAAGAGTCCTTTGAGGCTGGTGGCGGCAACGTAGTTAAGAAGGTATTGATGCCTTTTCCATCCACCAACTTTCAGCCACACATCAGTGACATCGCCGCCCAAGATCCCGATGCCGTATTCGTATTCTTTGCGGGCGGCGGCGCAGCCAAGTTTGTCAAAGACTACGATGCGATGGGCTTGCGCGGCAAAATCCCGCTGTTAGGTTCGGGCTTTCTCACCGAGGGCACGTTGGAAGCTCAAGGCGAAGCAGCCGAGGGCGTGCTTACAACCCTCCACTATGCCGAGCAGTTGGATGTGCCAAAAAACCTGGAGTTTAGAGAGACCTTCCATACCGAGTATGGCCACTATCCGGACATCTACGCAGTCCAAGGCTATGACGCAGGCCAAGCTATCATCAAAACCATCAACCTGCTTGACGGAGACGTCAGCGACAAACAGGCGGTGATCAACACCATGGAAAAACTGACCATCAACAGTCCGCGCGGTGACTTCACTTTCTCCCGGGCCCATAACCCAGTGCAGAACATCTATCTGCGGGAAGTGAAAAACGGCGTGAACGTAGTGGCCAGCGTGGCAGCGGAAGCTCTGGAAGATCCGGCACGAGGCTGTAAGCTCTGATCCGCCTGTAAAACACACCCCGGCCCGCCAACAACGGACCAGGGTGTCTGATGAAAAACACCCTCTCGGACCCGGCATGGGTCCGCTGCAACATCGCTGGGTACCTCTATGACGACCGAACTCTTCTTCGTGCAACTTATCAACGGGATTCAGTACGGCTTGCTACTGTTCCTGATTGCCTCCGGACTGACGCTGGTGTTTGGCGTTATGGGCATCCTGAACCTGGCCCATGGTTCCATGTACATGGTGGGCGCGTACCTAGTGTGGTACTTCGTCACCGTCACCGGCAGCTTCACCGTTTCGGCGGTGATCTCGGCCATCATCGCGCTGACTCTGGGCATCCTGATCGAGCGGGTGCTGATACAGCGGCTGTATAATCGCAACCACTTGGACCAGGTGCTGCTGACCATCGGCATGATCTTCGTGTTCAATTCGTTGCAGAGCATCCTGTTCGGTAACGATCCCTACGGCGTGGCCGTGCCCGGCGCGCTGGGCGGGGGTATTCCGTTTACCGACAACTCCAGCTATCCCATCTACCGCATATTCGCAGCCCTGATCTGCGTAGCCATCGCCGGCGCGCTGTATTACGTGGTGCGCAGCACCCGGCTGGGCATGCTGATCCGAGCTGGGGAGTCCAACCGGGAGATGGTGGAAGCCCTGGGCGTCAACATTAAAAGCCTCTACACCATCGTGTTTGCTATCGGCGTCATGCTGGCGGCTGTCTCCGGCATCATCGCCGCGCCCATGCGCTCGATCGTGCCGGGCATGGGCGAGAGCGTTCTGATTACCTGTTTTGTAGTGGTGGTCATCGGTGGCATGGGCTCGATCACGGGTGCATTCGTGGGCGCCTTGCTGGTGGGCCTGATCAGCACTTTCTCATCAGTGCTGATGCCGAGCATGTCCAACATGATTATCTACATCTTTATGATCCTGGTGCTGCTGGTAAAGCCCCAGGGCCTGTTCGCGAAGTAGTAAGCGGGAGCCGATCATGATTTTCGAGAAACGCACCGAGCGAATCCTCGTTCCGATGTTCTTCGTGGTGACTCTGTTCGTGCCACTGTTCCTGGAGTCCAACTCCTTTTTCGTGGATAAGGTGACGACCATCATCATTCTATCCATCTTCGTGATGTCCCTGGACTTCCTGGTAGGCCGTGTCGGCCTGATTACCCTGGGCCACGCGCTGTTTTACGGTCTGGGTGGCTACCTGTTTGTCATCCTGTCACCGGAATACGAAGCGGTGAACTTCTGGGTCTACAGCTTCTATATCTGCGGCTTAGCGGCCTTGATCGCTCTGGTGACCGGCGCCGTGGTGCTCCGGACCACGGGTATTTACTTCATTATGATCACCCTGGCGATCTCCCAGATGATGTTCTATTACTTCTTCGACTCGCTGGACTTCGGCGGTGACGACGGTGTGTTCATCTTCATGAAGCCCGAGACCAGCATCTTTGGCCTCAGTTTCCTGAACCTGGATGACCCGCAGCACTTCTACTACTTGGCGCTGTTCTCCCTCTTCAACACCCTGGTGTTCTTCAAGGTGCTGCTGCGTTCGCGCTTCGGCCGAATCGTCGAGGCCACCAAGCAGAATCCGGACCGCACCGAAGCCCTGGGCTACAACATCTTCGCTTTCCGGATCACGTGCTATGTGATTGGCAGCACCCTGGGCGCTTACGCCGGCTTCCTGTTCGCCTTGCAGTATGGCTTCGTGAATCCGTCCTTCCTGGCCTGGGAGATGTCGGGCACGGCGCTGGTCATGTCCATCTTGGGCGGTCTGGGCACCATCTACGGCGCCATCCTCGGCACCTTCGCCTATGAGGGCTTGCAGTACTTCTTCGAGCACCTGACCGAGGAATGGCTGTTGTTCATGGGCTCCGCCATCATCCTGATGGTCATGCTGCTGCGCAAAGGCATTGCTGGCTACCTCGAAAAGCTTCTGGAGAAATAACCATGGCTAACGACATCGTTCTGGAAACCGAAGCCCTGAGCAAATACTGGGGCGGCATCAAGGCCCTCAACGACATCAGTTTGCAGTTCCGGGACCAGCAGCTGCACGGCGTGGTCGGCCCCAACGGCGCTGGCAAGAGTACTCTGCTGAACATGCTTTGCGGCACCCTGAAGCCCACCTCCGGCTGTATCTTCCACAAGGGCCAGCGCATCGATACCCTGAAGCCTTGGAAATTCGTCCGGCGTGGTATCGGCCGGAGCTTCCAGAAGACCAACATCTACCCGGAAGTGACCTGCCTGGAGAACTGCGCCATTTCGGCCCAGCGCCGCTTTGGCGGCAACTTCAACCTGTTTGTCTCCCGTCACGGCAACGAGCTAGTGCGCAAGGCAGCCGAGCAGGCCCTGGCGCAGGTGGGCCTCGAGGACCGGACCCACACTATTGCCGCCGAGACCTCCTATGGCGAGCAGCGCCAGCTGGAAATCGCCATGGTGCTGGCGACCGAACCCTGCATCCTGTTGCTGGACGAACCCATGGCCGGAATGGGTCACGAGGAGTCCCAGCGCATCATCGAGTTGCTCAAGAAGCTCAAAAAAACCTACTGCATCGTACTGGTGGAGCACGACATGGATGCCATTTTCGAGCTCTCAGACCAACTCACAGTACTGGATAACGGCTGTCACCTGATAACCGGCACGGTAGATGAGGTAAGGGCCGACCCGCAAGTGAAAGAAGCGTATCTGGGAGCGGAAGAGGACGATGCAAAGGAGCGGGTAGCATGAGTACGGCACTGCTGGAAATCAAGAACATCAATACCCTGTATGGGCGCAGCCACATCCTGCACGACCTCTCGTTTCGGCTCGACAAGGGCCATTCATTGAGCCTGATGGGCCGCAACGGCATGGGCAAGACCACCACCCTTAAGTCCATTCTTGGCATCGTGCCGCCCCGTAGTGGCCACGTGTATTTCGATGGCGAAGACATCGGCAGGCTGCCTACCTGGAAACGCATGCGCCGGGACATCGCCTACGTGCCTGAGGGGCGGGGCATTTTCCACAACCTGACGGTGAAGGAACATCTGCAGATGGCGGCCCGTCCCGGCAGTAATGGCCAAGCCAGCTGGGACTACGATAGGGTGATGGAAACCTTTCCGCGCTTGCAGGAACGGTTGTCCAACCTGGGCACCGAACTGTCCGGGGGCGAACAGCAGATGCTGGCCATCGGCCGAGCCTTGGTCACCAACCCGCGCCTGATGATCTTGGACGAGGCCACTGAAGGTCTGGCACCACTTATTCGCCAGGATATCTGGAACGTCATTGCCACTATTCGGGAGTCCGATATCTCCACTCTGGTGGTGGACAAGAACATCACGGCGCTCAAAAAATTGTGTGACCGTCACGTGGTCCTGGTCAAGGGAAGAGTGCACTTCGACGGCAGCTCGGCAGAACTTGACCGGAACCTGGAAAAGGTTGAAAGGGCATTGAGTTTATAGATTTACAAGAAACGGATAAGAATAGTCATCTATCGGATAGTTAACATTGCTCAAATTGGCGATTCTTGGTTTTCAATAAAATGGAGAAATAAAACCATGAACTATCGAAATTCTTCGCTGACATTTATGATCGCGTCCAGCCTCGGAGCCGTACCTGCAACCTACGCGGTTGATCTCGGTACCTACAACGACACCTCCTTCAGCGTCGCGGGATTCCTCAAGGCGGAGGGCATCTTCGAGGATCCCGAAAATGGTGATAGCCGCATTTTTGGTCGCGCCAACCAAAGCCGATTCAACTTGAAAACCGTAACCCAAAAGCAGGGACACACCGTGATAGGCTTCATAGAGGGAGACTTCTATGGGGGCGTCTATCCGGGCGAGAACAGCGACTGGCGTTTGCGCCACGCTTTTATCAAGATTGATAACACCACTGTTGGTCAGACTTGGACCGGCCAGTTCTGGGCTGTGGCCTTCACCGACTACCTCGACTTCTTGGGTGGCCCACGTGGCACCCTGGCCGGTTTGAACTTTCGTACTACTCTAGCCAGTTACGAGTTCCAGGGCCTGCGGGTAACTGCTCAGGATCCGGTATACGCTGATGCTGATATTCCTGATCTCGCCATCAATTACAACCTCAATCTGGAGGGTGGTCACAGGATTATCCTGACCGCCAGTGGCCGGGAAGTGGACAACGGGGATTTCGTCGCCGGCGCTGCCGTCGGCACCAAAGTCATGCTGGGTCGCCATAGTCTGAACCTCAATGCCCACTATGGTGAAGGTCTGGGCGCCTTTACAGGCGTAGGCGTGAACGGTTCCCTGTCCGACGACGTCGAAAATGGAGATGCTGTGAGCCAAGCCGGCCTGAATGCTGGTTTTCGCTATGTCTTCAACGATCAGTGGCGCGCCAATGTGGCTTACACCAAAGTCGAGGTGGACGACCAGGCAGAGACCGATTACGAGGGCCAACGCGTGAACTTGATTCATAACATCATTCCAGAGTTGGAAGTCGGGGTTGAATGGCGGAAGTATAACCTGGCTTTTGGCCCGCTGGCTCCGGAAGGGCAGCAGGTCGAAGTCATGGCCAAGTACGCGTTCTGAATTGATCGTTCAGAATTAGCGTTTTTGCTGTATCGAACTGCATCGAGCAGGGAGCGGGGCGCCCCCTGTTCCTCTCGACTTGGCCGGGTTTATTTCTTCAGCTCATCCAGAGATGATCGCTGCTCAGTAATCAAAAATAGATTTCGGTGCTGTCAAATTAACTAACGTCGAACCAAGTTGTGACCTTCCCGCCTTTGTCATGCCGCAGCCACTTTCCAATCCGAGAACGCACCTACAGTGAGTTTCCAGTAGTGCCCTGCACCGATCAAGTAACGGTCGAGACTAAACAACGTGTAATATGCAGCCCTGCGCCTGTTGGGGCGATTTGAATCAACGCATCGGCCTCTCCCGCACACCGGGGGTGGCTGATGCGATAGCTCCGCTTTGTTACTAGCATACTGGGCGCTGTTATGAATGACCTCCGGCACCATATCTCGGTGTGCGACTCCATAGATCCTCGATTTATCGGACAGAAAGAAGGTAACGGTGGGAGCCTTCAAGGGGCATCAACTCCCATTGACCAGCCACTGACTAATGATGAGGAATCTCCGTCATTGGAGGCCGGAGCCACATCCTTGATGTCCCACCGGTCAAACTTTCGTTTTCCCGTCCAATGATGACGGTCCGTAAAGCCTATAATGGCCGTCGCAGGCCTGGAGCAAGAGGTTCGGAAACCGCTAGTGAGCCAGGTGAGGGCCAACCGGAAATCATTACCGACGAGCCGACTATTCAGGGTAACTTGCCGGCGGGCAGATTTGATGCCGTTGACGATCAAAGTAATGATTCGCATCTTTATACTCGTAACTTTGACGCGTTTCCCGCAATGATTGAGTTGCTCGAAAATAGAGGATGCCGATTGCTGTTTGGGGGTATCAGGAAGCTGCCGGTGTTGAAAGACTACTCAAAACGCCTGCTGGCGGTCGGAAACCCCCGGTGCTTGTCGTATCGAGTATTGAACTACGCAAGCCGAAATTACGCACTCTTGGAAGTGGATAAGCCGGATATTAACAAAGGACTATCAATCCTCCTCTTAGAGCAGCCGAGGCCAGACTTTACCTGGCATGCAACTGTCGCGGAGTTGGAACAACGGCTCATCAAGAAGTCGTTGCGCTGGCCAACAACCTATCTGGACGAGACGTTTTCTGGTGCTTACAGGCGAATATCGCACCATGGAGTGCGAGCAAGAGAAACAATGGTTAGCAAAGTAGCGTATCAGGATGTAAAGGCCATTTGTTACTGGTCCTAGAAAATCTTAGCAGAGTTATTGTGAACTGACTGTCAGGCTACTTCGGGAACGTAATCGACCCTTCGGTCCGGTCATTATATGAACGGTCCGAAAATAGAGTTACGGAGACTCTGAAAAAGTTGCGTTCAGCAACCTGATGATTGGATAAAAATAGATGCTGGTGCAAGGCCGTTCAGATTGTCGCCTAGCACTTAGCGGGCAACCGCTGGGCTGGTTGGGGAGAAAGCTCAATCTGTATCAAAACACGCAAGGCAAGCGTCTCATCATTTGTGGTCGACCGAAAAAATCGGTGTTGTAGACAGTAAGTCAGCATCCGGGAGCAAGTTCGTTGGCGTGCGCTTCAATCCAGCTTTGGCATAGAGCCCTTCGGTGAAATCGCGATCTCGATGTTGTAGACGGCGTGATCAGAATTGGCGCTCAGGTCTGTTACTGGGTCCCCTTGTGTCATCAGTGTCCGCTGAAGGCCTGCTGTCTCCGGAGGAGCGAGAAGTTCCATGTCTCACCGGAAGCTTATGAGCTGGCCCGGTAATCCGCGTGATGTTGCATATTGATCTGGCGGAAATCTGGTTAATGTGTAACTTACGTTTGCCCTAATGATTAGCTTACGATTTACTGTTACTGAATCATCGATAGCAGGGCAGTGACATGGATCAGAAAACCCCTCGAGATCAGTTTCTTTTCGCTAATGCCCGGGTAGCGAGGCGCTGGCGCAAGTTGTTGGATGAACGCCTGAATGACCTGGGGGTTACGCAGGCGCGCTGGTCCACCATGGTCTGCCTTCAGCGTAGTGGTGGATTGACCCAGCGGGAGTTAACCCACCTGATGGCCGTCGAGAATCCGACATTGGTCCGCCTGCTTGACAGCCTCGAGGAGCAGGGTCTCATTGAACGCCGGCCCAACATGCGTGATCGGCGGACCAAGCTGCTTTATCTCACCAATGCCGGCGAGCGTTTTATGAGCACATTAAATGAGCGGGCGAGTGTGTTGCGGCACGAGATGCTGAAAAACATTGAAAACACAGACCTGGAAGTTGCCCTGCGTGTTCTTGAACGGGTTATGGAGAATTCTGCCAACCTCAAAAATATTTGAGTCCGAGGCATTTTTCAGGTTCGAGCGAAAAAATTAGAGCCGGGGCGTTCCTCAAATTACAACGGTGCAGGACAATTCCACCACGGCTAGCTGTCAATAATTATCCGTGTTAGTTTTAGTTTGCACTGAACAATTTGAACGAGCAGCCGTCTCATCATTTTTGGCCGATCACCGAAAAGGTCAGTCAGCACCCGGGAGCAAGTTCTTTTGCAGCCGGTTTAACCCGACTTTGGCAGAGGGAACTTCCTTGAAATCTCGATGTTGCAGAAAATGTTATCGGAATTGGTGCTCAGGTCTGTTGCTGGGGTTCTTTGTGACATCAGCTTCCGCTGGAGGCCTGCTGTCCCTGAAAGTGGAAAACGATGCGTTTTCCGCCGGCGGCGATGGTCAATATACCAACGGCGCAGAGGTAATCTGGGCCTTCGAGCCGGCTGATCAACATTGGACCCGCCGTCTTGCGGATTTTATTCCGGGCTGGTCTGCCAGTAGTCTTGCCGGTGTAACTTACCGGTTTGGCCAACAGATCTATACGCCGGAAGACATAGAGGTGGAAGCGCTTATTGAAGATGACCGTCCCTATGCCGGCCTTTTGTTTGGCGGGATTTCGCTACTGAACGAAAGAAAGCTCGGCGGCTTGCGTTTGGCAGAAAGTTTGTATATCGACGTGGGCATCGTAGGACCGGCTTCTGGTGCCGAAATGGTCCAACGAAATACCCATGAACTTATTGCGTCAGCCAAGCCGAGGGGGTGGGACAACCAGGTTGATAACGAGCCAGTCATCAATTTCGGTTACGAACGTGCCTGGTTTGTTCAGCAGGATTTCGCTGAGCTGACCGTTGAATACGGACCGTCTGCCGGGTTTGCGCTCGGCAACCTGTATACCTACGCTTCCAGTGGCCTTGGATTTCGTTTGGGGGAGGGTCTTGATCGTAGTTTCGGCATTCCGTCAGTCGCCCCTGCACAAGGCGGACAATCTTCATTTCGGCCTAATCGGGGCTTTAGCTGGTACGTCTTCGCTGCCGTTGAAGGGCGCTATATGGCACACAACCTGTTTTTAGACGGCAACAGTTTCGAGGACAGCCACTCGGTTGATAGCCGCGAATGGGTTGGCGACGCTCAGGTAGGTGCGGCATTGACCTGGGATCGCTGGCAGATCGCCTACACCTACGTGTGGCGCAGCGAAGAATTCGAGGAAAAGGACGGCTTCGATCAGTTTGGATCGATCGTTCTGTCTACCTGGTTGTAAGTAAAGGCATGGATCGAACGGTCTTTGAGTCTTTTGTCCATTCAGAGGTTAGTTATATGCAGGCAGAGAAGAGTTTGATGGCGCGTCTATTTGTTGCAAATGCAATGGAGGTGCTGCTGGGCCGGGATCCGCGTTAGATGATGGAGGATGTCATTACCGCGACCAATACGATCAATGCCATTGCACCCCTGCAGGCGTACCCGCCGGGCGGCCTGGGGATTTTTTGGTTTGACTCCCCGACATTGTTGCCGCCGAGCAAGAACTTGTGGCCAGAAACGCTGAAATCGGAGTTACCCATGCCGCCTTCCTGCCGACGATTTCGTTTACCGAGCTGCTGGGTCAACAAAGTGCCACCGGCGGCGATCTGTTCCAGGGATCCGCATCTACCTGGCAACTGGGGGTGGCGTTGGTCGGGCTATTGCTGGACTTCGGGCGCGCCGAGGCATTAGTCAATCAGGCGGAGGCACGTCAGCGCCAGGCTCTGATTGCCTACCGTCAAGCCATTCAGACGGTATTTCAGGAGGTGCTCGACGCCCTAGTAGGGCTGCGCGGCTCCGACGAGTGCCTGCAAACGCGGGCTCGACAAGTAGCAGCCCTGCGCAACACTACTGAACGTGCCCGGCTGCGTTTTGAAGGCGGTGCTTCCAGCTACCCGGAGGTCCTGGACGCTGAACGACGCTGGTTCACGACCGAGCTCGACCTTGTAGCAACGAAACGCGACCGTTTGCGTTCGATGGTTAATCTCTATCGTGCCATGGGCGGCGTCTTCGGGGTGCTATTAACCGCGCAAACTGAGGCCAAAGAAACGGTTGATTAAGCGGTCAATACACCAGAACATGGAGAGTTGTGATGAGCGGCAGGAATTGGTGGGGAAAGCACACAATCAAAACTCTCCTGAGGGCTGGGTGGGTGCGTGGCCTGACCGCTTTAGTTGTCGTTGGCTTGGCAGCGTGGGTCAGGTGGTCTAAGCAGCCGGAAGAGTCGAGGCGGTTGAGATTAACATTGCCACCAAAACAGTCGGCCGGGTCAGGGATTTTCTGGCCGGTGAAGGAGAGTTTTTGAGAGCCGGCGATGAACTGGCGAGAATGGTACAACTGTCCTGGAGGCACAGCGCAGCGAGGCTCAAGCGCGTTTGCAGCGTCCGGATGGGCACAGAGCCAGTGGCCCAGAGGGAAGCTGAGAAGCAGGCTGTCGAGGCGCTCATTGCCCAGAGGTGAGAAGAGCTCGGCGCAGCGCATCGGCGCCTGGCGAGTAGCGAAGAACTTGCAGCCAAAGATGCCGTCCAGTGCATCATGCTTGCCTCGCCCAACACGCATTTCGTGGTGCTGGCCCAGGCGATCCTCTATCGTGGCGCGGGCTTCACCCCCGTCTGACCACAATTCCTGGCTATCGCCGTTGTCGGGGCCGCCCTTTTCGGATTTGCTCTCGCACGTTTCCGGCGGCCCCTTAACACCATGGCGTGATCAGTGCTTGGAAAAGCGCCAAGACGCGTTCAAGTGTACTGGCCCTTGGCAGGGCACGCCTGGCGAAGACCGTGCTCAATCAAGCCTGAGCTTGTAGGAATGCGACGCGACCGTTTAAAGTACGCGTTTAATCCGTATCGCATTTTGTTGGAGGACTGGCAGGGCCCGCACGGGCCCTCTGACTATGAAAATACTCACTGAATCAGACGCGCGCTTTATTGAACGCATGGGCCAGTTAGCCCAAGCAGAGGGGCTTTCCCGCATAGCAGGACAAATCTGGGCGGTCCTCATCGTGTCTGATGACCCGGTCAGTTCGTCAGAGTTGGTGGGTCTGTTGCGTGTCAGTAAGGCCAGCGTGAGTACAAATACCTGCTTTCTTGAACGGTTGGGCATTGTCGAACGTCGTTCAGCGTTAGGTGAACGGCAATATTTTTTCTCAATCCGTCCCAACCCTTATACTGCTTTCCTAGAAGGTCAGATTAAAAGATATGCGACCGCAAAATCGGTCGTCGCGGAAGCCAAGTCGACGATTACGAATGACCGCACTCGCGCCAAGCTTGCCGATCTGGAAAAGTTCTACGGCATGTATTACCAGAGCTTGAGCGATCTGTTGGAACATTTAAATGTTCAAGCCTCTGAGGATGAAAAATAGGGCATCGGGATGACCCTGTCAGTGCGGCCGCCCTTGACAGAGGCAGACTGCCGTTCTTCCCGTCAACGGCAACGCCGAACATAGGTTCGCGGAGATGGCAGGTACGGTAGTGTGTTCAGTATTGTACGCGGTTCTCCCGGATTTTTTAGGTTTCAAGTTACAATCCGATTATCAGGAAATGGCTGCGAGGCGAGAGAATGAATGGGCCACGTTATTTATCTGTTCAAAAAGTCCAGCCCTGAGGCCGGCCTTATATCGGGTTTAATCAGTTTTGTGTTTAAGGCGACACATACCTGAGGTGAAGTTCATTCGGAGCGATTTCTATTGTCAGTTCCGTGTTTATGTCGATCACTAAGTTTACTACTCCATTAACAACTCCGCCGAATAGGCGGCAAAGAAGTCCGGTTCCGAAACTAAAAATTGCGGACTCTTCTTCAAGCAAACCCACCCACAGTTGCTTCACCCAAGAGGCAGGTCAGAAGCAATATCGGTTCAACGTTTCGTTGGTCGATAACTAGTTGCCCATCATCAAGGAAACTCATCGGGCCGGAAAGCTTCAGTCCATCGATTGGAAAACTGCGGAGGTTGTCCTCAAGGCGGGTATTGGCTAAACCACTCAGTCTGGCATTCTGATACGGTGCATCAAGGTATACATCCGGCTCGGTCTCGAAAGTCAGCTCGCCATCTTTTTGAACAATTACGCCATTAATGAGATCGTCTCGGTTTTCGCCCTGGCAACGCATGCGCAAGACGAGAGGGCCTATGTCAAACTCTTGAGAGGCCTTTAAATCACTGGTTGCAAGTGCTGCCAGCAGTTGATTGCTCAGATCGACCCAGATGTTGCTGGGTGTGGTAAGCAGACCGAAGGACGCAACTTCACGCGTACTCGCATGCTGCCATCTTCGGCAACTGTTGGTTCACCCGCTATCTCAACATTCAGGTTTGCCGTCAGAAAGATAAATTTTTTGAACTCATCGCAAACTGAGGCACCTACTTTACAGCCAATCTGCCCGTTGTCCTCCAGAACCCCGCTACTGATCTCCGTGATGGTAAGCTTCATGGCATTTTCAGGGATTCCGCTAATCGCTTCAGGCTCTGCGGGATCCAGTTTCAGGTTAGTATTTACATCCCTGTCCGGGAGGTTTTTCAGCGGCAGAGGTACGGATGCTCTGGTTATATCTATGGCAATAAATCGGTTTTCAAGCGATTGCCCGTCTGACGAAAGATCCCCAAGGCTCCTTCCCGGGTCGGCATACTGGCTAAGAAGTCTGGTGCACAGGGGGCACCCTGTTGATTGGTAATACCATCGGTCGGCACGTAACGGTAGGTTGTGCCTGGTTCCCAACTTTCAAGCGGTATGGCTCTTAGTTCACGGCCGTGTTGGCCGCCCTTTGCACGAGGCCGAAGTGTGCTTCGCCCAACCGAAGCTCAAGTATCACGCAATGTATTCGGACTTTTTGTCCGGGCAGATTCACTTTGATTGCAACCAGTTCAAATTCAGCTTGCCGATGGAATTATGTCGGGAACCGAACTCCTCCGCCAACCATGAAAATTATCGTCTGGCCATGCGACAGCGTGAAACCATGCTTGCGCAACTTCAGTCCGATAAACTGAGCTACCAGACCCGCCTGACGAAGATGATGTTGTCCCGACCGCCCGGAACGCTCAGTGAAGACGAAGCGGCAGCCTCTTTATTCATGAGCAAACGCACCCTGGCACGCAAACTCAAGCGCGAAGGCCGCAGTTTCCGAAAAATTCGCGACGAGATTCTGTCCCAGCAGGCAGCGACCTACTTGCATGACAGCCAACTGTCAATCGAGGCCATTGCCGCGTTGATGAACTATCACGACAGTGCCAATTTCAGACGCGCCTTCAAGCGCTGGTGTGACCCGTCCCCTGAGCAATTCAGGCAAAATGTCAGATCACAAACAGTGCATCCGTATGATTAGTGATCATAAACAGAGGCTACTTGCGTTTGTGAAGCCAGAACCTATGCCTGAACCCCTTTATTGATCACACCGTCCATAGCGATTTGCCAAATCAAATCACCAATGGCGTCGAGTGAATGAGCCCCGTTCGGGTCGAACCAGGTTGCAACCCAGTTGAGCGCCCCAAGGCCGATCAGGCGGAGCAATCGGCCGTCAACATTCTTCCGGATCACGCCCTGTTCAATCATTGTTTCGAGGATCTCAGCCCACAGGGACTCGTATTGGTCACGCAGTTCGATGATTTCCTCGCGAGCCTCCGGGCCGAGCGCCCGCCATTCAAACAGCAGCACGTAAACCGCGTCCGAATCCACCAACAGGGTGCGCAGATGCGCGTTGATACAAAGACGCAAACGCTCAACCGGGTCGTCCGAGCTTGCGTAAGCCGACTCGACCTCTGCGGTCACCAGGTCCACTCCCCGGCGCATCAGCTCGACAAGGAGCGCTTCCTTGGTACTGTAACGATAATACAGACTTCCGGGTAGCATATTGCAGGCATCGGCAATCTCCTTGAGCGAGGTCCTTTCGAATCCGCTCTCACGAAAAAGCCGGGCTGCGTTAGACAAAATATTGCCCTGATCGCCCAGTTTGCTTGTAGGAGTAATCTGTCTGTCAACCATGGCTTAAACATCTCCTCAGCAAGCCAGTTTTTTATTCATCAGAGCGGCCGCCACCAGACTCGTTTCACTGATGGTACGCCATTACACCGGCGGCGAGCCATTTCCCTCAACAGATTCTTGACTTTTGGTTGGTTAACCAACCAAAATCCAGCAACGAATGTTATTCGGCAGAAAGTGACATGGCAATGACTTATGAAAATCAGCTGTTTCCCATCATTCCCGCCCCTGTGTGGAATGCAAACCGGAGTGCGCAGATCTGATGACGGATTCGAACAGAGTTCAGCATAGTGATGCTGTGTCGACGGCGTGGCAGTTCACCGAACAGGTTCCTCACGGCAGGGATCTGGGTATGCAGGTTGTCTCTGTGAACGGAAACCAGGTATGCATGCGCCTGACCCCTGAGTCTTGGATGTTCGCCGAAGATAGTAGCGAAGAGATCTGCACCAGCGTGCTCTACTCGCTGGCAGACTCGGCCAGTGGACTGGCGGTATTCGCAGAAGCCCGGGAGTTGTCGCCCACTGCCACGCTGGATTTGCGCATGGATTATTTGCGCCCTGCCATTGGCGACCGTGCCCTGTTAGCAGTGGCTATCTGTCGTCAATTAACAGACGAGGTCGCGTTCATCCATTGCGACATCCTCAGCGAGGGTGATAGTGCGCTGTTAGCGACGGCAAACGCCACCTTCATGCGTAACACCCAGGGCCAGCAGTTTCATGCAGGTGGACGAGCAAAGGAGGGTGCATGAAGACTATCGGCGATTCGGCACAACAAAGTTCAAGCCCTACGGAAAAGGAGAAAGAATGTTCCGACTGGGGAGCCCTGCTGGAGCGCATTCCCTACGCACGGCATCTTGAGCTTGAGGTTCAACGCTATGACGCAGGTCTTGTGGTTCATATGCCATGTCGTGAGGCCCTGATTGGCAACTTTATGCTCCCCGCCCTCCATGGCGGAGTTATTGGTGCACTGATCGAACTCATTGCGCGGGTCGCTGCGCAAAGCCAGGATACAGAGACACGTTGCCCACGCATTCTCGACAGCCACATCAATTACCTCCGCTCCGCGCAGGCCCGATCGACTTTCGCCAGCGCCGAGATCGTCCGGCAAGGCAGGCGGACCAGCCTGGTCCGGGTGACCTGCTGGCAGGGCGATAAGAGCAAACTGATCGCCAGCGGTCAGGTTCAGTTGTTGCTCCCGACAATGGCGGCCAAAGAAGCAGATCTTCATGAACAATAAGCACAACAACCCTGAACGCGACCAATTCCAGGCGCCGGATGGCGCGGAGATCGCACTTTGGCGCTGGCCGCAATCCAAAGCGCGCCCCACGGTGCACTGGGCGCATGCAACGGGTTTCCATGGCCGCCTGTACCGCCCCCTCCTTGATGAGCTTGCCACGGACGTCAATGTCCTGGCCTGGGACATGCGGGGGCACGGGGCCAGCGCCGGTGCGGCGAACTTTTCGACATTCCGGGGCTGGGAAACCTACTATCGCGACATGACCGCTCTGCTGGGTAGCCTGGACGAGCCGGTCTGGCTCGCCGGCCATTCCATCGGTGCCACCACCAGCATCATGGCCGCTGCCCGACGGCCAGACAAAGTGCTGGGCCTGATTCTGGCGGAACCGGTGATCATGGATCCGGGGCAGGGCCTGAAGTTGTGGCTGGCCAAGCTGCTACGCCAGTCACATCGGTTGTCACTGGCCGCCGGAGCCGCACGTCGGCGCCAGGTATTCGACTCGCACGCTGCTGCGCTGGACAACTATCGTGGCCGCGGTGGCTTCAAGACCTGGCCCGAAGCATGGCTGGAGGCCTACATCCAACACGCTTTCCTGCCGCAGGACGATCAAGTTCGCCTGGCGTGTGCGCCGGAGTGGGAGAGCACCACCTTTGCCCATACCGAACACAACCCCTGGCCCGGTATTCGTCAGTTGCGGTGCCCGGTTATCGCGCTGGCGGCGGAACGCGGGTCAACCTTCTCGCCGGCGGCGCGAAAACGCCTGCAGACCCTGCTGCCCAGGGCTGACGTCATGGTTCTTGAAGGTACGACCCACTTCCTGCCCATGGAGCAGAACGAAACCGTTCGCGATGCCATCTTGCAACTTGCTTTGTCCGGACACCGCGAGAACTGATACCCACACCTGAATTTTGCCAATCGGGACACCTGCCATGCGCTGTATGCTGACACTGTTTATCTCGCTGCTCCTTCTGTCTGGTTGTCAGCAGTCTTCGGAACCGCCCCCAGAGGCTCTCGCCTCTATCCCCTGGGTAAAAACAGTTGTTCTAAAGGCGGCAGACCCAGCAGCGCAGAGATTTTCAGGAACCCTGCGAGGCCGTCACGAAGTTCCTCAGGCCTTTCAGATCGCCGGCCGGATTCAACAGCGCTTCATCGATCCCGGTCAGCGCGTGGAAAAAGGCCGTTTACTGTTCAAGCTCGATACACGAGACCTTGTGGCAACGGCGGAGGGGGCCGCCGCGGATCTGAGGCGTGCAGAAGCGGCCCTGGCCATTGCCACCGATGAACTCCAGCGCCAGCAGCAACTGGTAGGACGTCAGTTTGTCAGCGAACAAACTCTGCAACGCCTTGAATTGGCAGAGCGTGAGGCGCGCAGCCAGGTGGAAACGGCTTCTGCACGCAATCAGCAGGCTCAGAATGCCTTGGGGTATGCGGAACTAAAAGCCGCTAATGCGGGCGTGGTCACTGAGGTCATCGTTGAACCCGGCCAGGTTGTGGGTGTGGGACAAACCCTTGCCGTTCTGGCTGAAGATCAATCGCTGGAAGTCGAGGTTTTTTTACCAGAGGGCAGTAATCCCCCTGAACGCGGTTATCTTCCTTTACCTAATGGCGAACAGCTTGCTGTGAGTCTGAAAGAGATTGCCGGGGCTGCCGACCCCCGAAGCCGGAGCTGGCGTGCCCGATACAGCCTGGAGGGCCCCTACCCCTCGTCTTTAACCCTGGGTTCGGTGGTGAGTGTGCGGTTATCACAGAAGCAAACCGCGTCCAGCCATCGCGTACCGCTGGGTGCCCTCGATGAGAGAGGGCAAGCGCCGCAGATCTGGTTGATCTCCGACGGCACGGTGAAGCCCCTTGCGGTCGAGGTTATTGATTTGGGCGAGGAGTATGCGCAGATCAAGGCCGATATCAACGTGGGAACGCTTATCGTCGCATTAGGGACACACCTGCTCACGCCTGGCATGGCGGTGCGGGAGCTGACTCAATGAGCTTACCGAATCTTTCCGCGCTGGCAGTGCGCGAGCGTTCGGTCACCCTCTTTTTTCTTTTGCTGTCCGTTGTTACCGGTTTCTACGCGTTCTCGTCCCTTGGCCGGGCGGAAGACCCTGCGTTCACCGTCCGGGCGATGGTGGTTTCTGTCGTCTGGCCAGGAGCAACCCCCGAGGTGCTGCAGAATCAGGTCGTGGATCGTCTGGAAAAGCGAATTCAGGAGGTGGCGTATTCCGATACCATTGAAACAACCATCCGGCCCGGGCAGGCCGCCATGCTTATCCGATTCCAGGATTCTACGCCCAGCAAAAAAGTGCCGGACCTCTTCTATCAAGTCCGCAAACGAATGCTCGATGAGAGGCCCAACCTGCCCCGGGGTGTGATCGGCCCCATCGTCAACGATGATTTCGCGGATGTGTATTTCTCCCTGCTGGCCCTGACGGCACCCGGGATGCCAATGCGTGAACTGACCCGAGAGGCAGAATCGATACGGGATCGCTTGCAACGGCTGCCCGGCTTGCAAAAAGCACAGCTCTTGGCGGAGCGTCCTGAGCGGGTGTATCTCGAATTTGATCAGGACCGGCTCAACAACCTTGGTTTGTCGGCAGAAGAGGTGTTGCAGGCGATAGAGGCCAACAACCGTCTTCAGCCTCTTGGCTTTGTTGATATTGCCGGCCCGCGGGTTTATGTCCGCAGCAACATCGACCTGTCTGACATTGAACGCCTCACCTCAGTACCTCTGCGTATCGGAGACCAGCATATCACCGTGTCTGATCTGGCCGAGGTGCGTTTAGGTTATGAAGATCCTTTGAACTACATCGTCCGCTCCAACGGTGAGGATGCGATCCTCCTGGGTGTGGTCATGCGTGCGGGTGAAAATGGCCTGGAATTTGGCGAGCGGCTGCGCGAGTTTGTCAGAGCTGAACAGGCCAGACTGCCCCTGGGAATGTCAATACAGACCCTGACCGATCAGGCGGAAGCGATTACTCAGGCGGTTGATCTTTTTCAGGTCAAGTTTCTGGTTGCGTTGGTCGTGGTGATGGGGGTCAGCATACTGGCGATCGGTCTGCGCGCGGGTTTGGTGGTGGGCATTGCGATTCCTGTGACCCTTGGCCTGACCTTTTTATTGATGAAAATGGCGGGCATTAACCTGGACCGCATCACCCTGGGTGCCTTGATTATCGCACTGGGCCTGTTAGTGGACGATGCGATCATCGCCATTGAAATGATGATTGTGAAGATGGAGAGCGGCTGGGACCGGGTGCGGGCAGCCAGTCATGCCTGGAGCGTAACAGCCGCGCCCATGCTCTTTGGCACGCTGGTGACGGTGGCCGGATTTGTCCCCATCGGATTTGCCCAGTCCGGGGTGGGAGAATACACCGGCAACATCTTCTGGGTGCTGGCTTTTTCGTTGTTAATTTCCTGGGTGGTGGCGGTAACCTTTACGCCTTATCTGGGCGTCAAACTCTTGCCCGATTACACCGGGCATACGGGCCAGGACCTCTACCAAAGCGCGTTTTATCAGCGGTTGCGCGGGGTGATCACAGCGTGTGTACAGTACCGGAAAACCGTCGTTTTTATCACAGTGGGTTTGCTGGCGATCAGTGCTTTCGGGATGGCAACCCAGGTGCAGAAGCAATTTTTTCCCAGTTCTGATCGCCCCGAAGTTCTGATCAGTGTCTACGCTCCGCAGGGGAGCGCTATCGCCACCACGGATCAGAGTGTCAGACGCCTGGAAGCGATTCTGATGGACATGCCGGAGGTGAAAAGCCTTTCTGCTTACATCGGTGCCGGTGCGCCCCGATTCTTCGTATCGGCCAACCCCGAGCAGCCGGACCCGGCATTTGCCAAGTTGATTGCCATTGGGCAGGACGTTGAAGGGCGCGATCGCATCATCTCGGCACTGGAAGCCAGAGTCGCGGCGGGTGAATTTCCGGAGGCACGAGTGCGTGTAACGCGTTTGCTGTACGGTCCCCCGGTGGTCTGGCCGGTCAGTTTTCGTGTGCTGGGTCCGGAAGCCGATCAGCTCAGAGAGATCGCGCACCAGATCCGGACTCTCATGACCGGGCATCCGAACATCGTCATGCCGCATCTCGAATGGGATGAGCGCGTACCCACGCTCTATCTTGATATGGACCCGGAAAATCTGGGTTGGATGGGCCTGACCCCGGCGGAAGTTGCCCGGCAACTGCAGTTCCAACTTCGCGGAGTGGCCGTCACCGAACTGCGCCAGGGCATAAGGAGCGTTCAACTGGTGGCCCGTAATGCCCGTGGCGAAGTGATCATGCCGGAAGATCTTGAGATCAAAACCCGCGACGGCCGCAAACTTTCCGTACAGCAACTGGGCAAGTGGCAGGTTCGTTACGAGGACCCCGTCATAAAGCGTTACAACCGTGACCCCTTCCTGGCCGTTCAGGCCGATGTAGAAGGTGCCCAGCCACCGGATGTCACCAAGGAAATCTGGAGTGCGATGATCGCCCTGCGTGAACAGTTGCCGGAGGGTTACCGTATTGAAATCGGCGGTACGGTGGAACAATCAGCCAAAGCCAATGCGTCCATCCAGACATTACAACCGGTGATGTTGGCGTTGATGCTGATCTTAATCATGCTTCAGATGCGTTCATTTATCGGCACATTGACCGTTCTCGCCACCGCGCCACTGGGTCTGATTGGGGCTGTGCTGGCTTTGCTGCTGTTTAATCAACCCTTTGGCTTTACCGCGTTGCTGGGACTGATTGGCCTGGGCGGCATCCTGATGCGAAATACCATGATTCTGACCCAACAGGTGCAGGACAACTTCAAAGCAGGGCTGGTTGCCCGGGAAGCCGTGGTCGAGGCGGCAGTCCAACGCGCCCGCCCTGTGGTGCTCACTGCCCTGGCGGCCGTTCTGGCGTTTGTACCTCTGACCTTTGACCTGTTCTGGGGGCCGCTGGCTTATGTCCTTATCGGGGGCGTAGCGGTCGGCACTCTGATCACGCTATTGTTTGTGCCGGCGCTTTATGCCCTCTGGTTTCGGTTAAAGAGCGAAAACTGATGAAGGTCGGAATAGCGTCAAGTTTTGTTAGCAAGTACTTTTCAATTAGGTCTGCCAGGGAGGTGTTTGAATTCTGAGATAATCCTCGCATACGATCTGTCGTCACACTCCTTTTCTTAATATCTAGTCGCCCCGCCTGCCCATGTGGGGAGTTATACTGATGCCCAGCCAGCCAGCCAGCCAGCCAAGCGAGTAGGTCGAGGGGGATAATGAATAGACGGCGCTTCCGTAAACGCAGCATGCTCCCATAAAGGAGCATGCTTTGGAAGTTCGCTGCAGGCTTTCATAAAGTTACCAACTCTTTAATGATGCCACGCTGCCGCAAGAATTCGAAGCTCTGACAGAGCGTCTTCCATCGTCGGGTGGCTCAGGTTATAGAACAATTGCATGCAGTGGACTCGCTGCATCGCAGACAACGGATACGGAGGTCGTCCTTTCGGGCCTTTGGGGTAATAACGGGCTACCTTCTTCTCCAGCTGCTTCCAGTAAATCAATTTGCCCATTCGCTCCAGAAAGATTTCGCGGCGGGGTTTCCGCTTCTTGGTCTGGTACTCTGCTTTGGAGAAGGTGATCTGGTCGATGGTGGCAACGAATTCTGTGCAGTTGATGATGTCCGTATTATCGTTGATTTTGGGGACTAGTTCTGAGATTTCTTAACACGCTGATGCTGTTTGTGTTTTTCTGGTGTCAGACAATATCCCGATAACACTATTGGGATGTTAGGATACTTTGTTTGTCATAACTTGAATCAGTTACTCCACCTCCTCAATATACCCGGGCGGGCGCGCCCCAAGCCAATTTGTCCAGGAATATGGCCAAAGTTGAGCTATTGATTCCCAACCTGCCCAGGCAAAGCCGGTCGTTGAGTCGAATTGATCAATTTGTGGTTAGTTCATGAGATTCAGACAATAGACAGTGGTCCCGGTTAGGGCGCCGGGTGAGTTAAAGGTGACGGGATGTTCGAGTGACTTATCCGGAAGAGGCAAGACCTCGATAGAGGTCCCGATAAATGACAAAACCCGGAAAGTGTCGGCCAAATCGCAGCAGCCATTGTCGGCCGCTGTGAATTAGTCGGCGCGCCATGTAAATGAGTTCTTGCATCATCATCTTTAGGCGACGGCGTTCGGCTGGGTGGCGCATTCGGGCCGGTGAGTCTCTGGCCCATCCAGCGCAGCAGGTTGTATACCATTGTGGCGAAAGCTATTGCCAGGTTGTTGGTGTGGAGCTTGCCCGAAGGTAGACACTCCAGGTCCAGGTCGGTCTTGAATTCACTGTAGAACTGTTCACTGATGGCGTGGTAGCTACACAGTGCCATGACTTGCTGCTCGTTGGCGATGTCGGCTGGTAAGGACGCGATCCAGCCTTCGAGGCTAACGTCCGGTTCCAGATACAGCTGTCCACTGGCGTCGCTGATGTGCACGGTCTCCTTGAGGATTCGGCGGAACCCGAGCTCGTCCGAAACTTCTTCTGACAGTACCGCTTCCATCTTGTCGTCACGGTCTAGGTTCCAGGCGCAACAGAATGGGCTTGTCCGTGAGTGCCCGGGCCTGAGGCAGAATTCGCCGGAGCGTGTCTAGGAAACCGTTGTTGGCATGCTGGCTGCCAGGGCGCAGCTCGCAACCCTGGCACCAGCCCCCCGCCCCTGGGAAGCGGCTATCGGGAGATGGCCGTCATACCCCTTGTTGACGCCTTCCTTATGGGACTGCCTGTTGTCCTTGGGAAAGGCATCCACATTCAGCGCGACATGGCCCAGCCTCAAGGGCGATATCGGGGCTTCGACGGACTGAATAAACTCAACGATGGCCTCAACCAATACGGGCGTCAACGCCTGTGCATCCTCATCAAGTCGCTGTGGCAACTGCGGAGATGGTTGTGATTGCAGAAGCCGGACAATGAATGCAGTAATGGGATTTCGATCTCTGACTAATTTAGAGAATATTAACGCGAACCATCGTTGTTTATCTCCATGTTGGGTCTTTGTCCCTTGCCTTGGTGAGGGACCTTTTTAAGCGTCTCGACTCGGTAGTCTTATACGTTGATAACTACAAGTTTGGTTCATTCTCTATTAATTGAGAAGTCGTGAGGTATATATGTCAGACCGCATAAAAGAGAAAATCGAGTCAATGCTTGTCACGGATTCGGAGAAAGGAATTTATAAGCTACGGAGGGATGCCTTCACTGATGAGGAAATTTTTGAGCTAGAAATGAAGTATATTTTTGAAGGTAACTGGGTATATCTTGCCCACGAAAGCCAAATTCCAAAAAATAACGATTTCTTTACGACCTACATTGGTCGACAGCCGGTGATTATAACGCGAGACAAAGCCGGCAATCTTGATGCCTTCCTCAATGTTTGTACTCACAGAGGAGCGATGCTCTGTCGGACGAAGAAAGGTAACAAATCCGTTATGACATGCCCCTTTCATGGCTGGAGTTTTAATAATTCGGGGAAATTGCTCAAAGTGAAGGACGAAAAAGATTCGGGATATCCTGATTCATTCAACTGTGAAGGCGAACTGAACCTCAAAAAGGTTGCGAAGTTCGAGTCTTACCGTGGATTCCTTTTTGGAAGTCTGAATCCTGATGTGCAAGAGTTGAAAGATTATCTGGGTGAATCTACAAAAATAATCGATATGATCATCAACCAATCGGAAGATGGTATTGAAGTTCTACGAGGTGCTTCCACTTATACGTTCGATGGTAACTGGAAGATGCAGGCAGAAAATGGTGCAGATGGATATCATGTTTCGGCTGTCCACTGGAACTACGTTGCTGCAGTTGCAAGAAGAAAACAGGGTCTATCTAAAACTAATGCAAAGACTTTGGATCTTAGTACTTGGAATAAGCAAAAAGGAGGATTTTACGCCTTCGAGAATGGGCACATATTATTATGGATGCAAGTGCCGAATCCAGAAGATAGACCATTGGCTGAAAAAAGACAAGAGCTCTCCAGAAAGTATGGTGAGAATAAGGCGGATTGGATGATTTCCAATATGAGGAACTTAGGAATTTATCCAAATGTTTTCTTAATGGATCAAACGAGTACTCAAATTCGTCACTTTCGCCCAATCTCACCGACTAAAACTGAAGTGACGATATATTGCTTTGCGCCTAAGAACGAAAGTGAAGGTGCGCGTACTCTACGTATTCGGCAATACGAAGATTTCTTTAATGCTACTGGTATGGCAACACCGGATGATCTAGAGCAGTTTCGTTCCTGTCAGAACGGTTTTCAAGCTTCCGAGGTGCCTTGGAATGATCTTAGTCGAGGGGCTAAGCATTGGATTGATGGGCAAGATGAAGCGGCGAAAGATATTGATCTATTTCCGCTGCTAAGTGGTGCTAAAAGCGAGGATGAGGGGCTGTTTGTAGTTCAGCATGAACATTGGGCTAATACGTTAAAAAACATACCTGATGAGGAAGGGCGAATTATTTATAAAAGATGAAATTATCTGGAGAGATGTTATGACTTTTTATTACGAAAAAGTTTGTGGATTTTTATATTCCGAAGCCCGCTGTTTGGATGATAAAGATTTTGAATTCTGGATTCGGCATTATGATAAGAGTGTCGAGTTTTGGATGCCCTCTTGGGATGATGATGGTAATCTTACAAGTAACCCAAGAACCGAAATTTCACTGATGTACTATGATAGCCGTGACGGCCTCGAGGATCGAGTATTTCGTATCCAGACCGATCGGTCGGGAGCAAGCAGTGAGCCCGATCCCAGGACGCTTCATTCGATAAGCAATATAGAGATAACTGATGCTAGTAAAGAATCATGTAGTGTTCGGTATAACTGGGTTACAAAAAGTTTTAGATATAATAAAGTAGATACATATTTCGGTGTCACGTTCGTTGAGTTGATTGTTAATAGTGACGAGAATTATGCAATCTCAAGAAAGAAAGTAATATTGAAAAATGACTATATAGATCATGTGCTGGACATCTACCATGTGTGAGTTGTCTACAAATTTATGGTCTGAACTTCTCACGGTCGTCCTTCCTGGTTAACCGTTTGATGAAAAGGTAGTAAAGAATGTATAAGGTAGCGCTCAATTTTGAGGACGGCTTCACTCGATTTATTACAACCTTACCAATGGAAGCAGTGGCGGACGCGGCGTACCGATCCGGAATCAATATTCCGCTCGATTGCCGTGACGGGGCATGTGGCACCTGTAAATGCCACTGTGAGTCCGGCAGCTACGAGATGGGTGGGTATATCGAGGATGCGCTCTCTGATCAGGAGGCTAGGCGCGGATATGTTTTGACCTGCCAGATGATTCCGGAGTCGGATTGCGTCGTCACAGTACCGGCTTCCTCTGAGGTTTGTATAAGGAGTCAGCAGGCCGATTTACGCGCCAAGCTTTTTGACATCAATCGCTTGTCAGAATCAACTTTGTCATTCACCGTTGCCAGTGATGAGCTGCGTGCCATGCACTTTTTGCCGGGACAGTATGTCAAAGTGCTGGTGCCGGGAACTGATCAGTGGCGTGCCTACTCCTTCAGTTCCTTAATCAACCAAGCTGATGGGTCGGTGTCCTTTCTCATCCGTGTAGTACCCGAAGGTCTGATGAGTACCTATATGACAGAAAAGGCCAGGGTAGGTGACAACATCACGCTGTGCGGTCCGTTCGGCAGCTTCTACCTGCGTGACATCCAGCGCACCGTACTGATGCTGGCTGGTGGCACCGGCCTCGCACCCTTCCTGGCGATGCTGGAAAAGATCCAGCGGGATGGCTGTGCACACCCGATCCATCTGATTTACGGCGTCACTCACGATGCTGACTTGGTTGACATGGATAAGCTGGAATCCTTCGCAAACGCCATCGATAACTTCACATTCAGTTCCTGCGTTGCCTCTAAAAATAGCAGCTGGCCACAGAAGGGCTATGTCACCGACTATATAGAACCCGGACACCTGCATGATGGCGATGTGGACATCTACCTCTGTGGCCCGCCGCCGATGGTAGAAGCGGTGGACTGCTATATGCAGGAAAAAGGTATTCAGCCAGCCAGCTTCCACTATGAAAAATTTGCGGCAAGTAAATGAGGATAGCTAAATGAGAGTTGAACGTTTTGAAAACCGCGTCGTTGTGGTGACCGGTGCTGCCCAAGGTATTGGTCGTGCTGTTGCCCTTCAGATGGCTGCCGAAAAAGCTAGCCTGCTGCTGGTGGATCGCTCCGAGTTCGTCAAAGAGGTGGCCGAGGAGGCCCTGGACGCTGGCGCGGCAAGCGTCCAGATAAGCGTCGTTGATCTGGAACGGTACGCGGATGCCTGCAAGGCAGTCGATTTGGCGGTAAGTCATTTTGGCCGCATCGACATATTGATCAATAACGTTGGCGGTACGATCTGGGTCCAGCCCTATGAAGTCTACGAGGAAGTGCAGATCGAAGCCGAGATTCGTCGCTCCTTGTTTCCGACCCTTTGGTGTTCCCATGCAGTTTTGGCACAGATGCAAAAGCAGCAAAGTGGAGTGATCGTGAACGTGTCATCCCTTGCAACCCGAAGTACTAACCGTGTGCCCTATGCGGCGGCCAAGGGTGGCGTAAACGCTTTGACCGTGTGTATGGCGTTTGAAAATGCCAAATATGGAATCCGTGTCAATGCAGTAGCACCCGGTGGTACTGATGTTGGCCCGCGGCGGATTCCTCGTAATAGTGAAGCCATGAGCCAATTGGAGAAGGGGTGGTATCAGGCTATCGTTGATGAGGCTACCGAAACGAGCTTCATGAAGCGCTACAGCGTACCGGAAGAGCAGGCCAATGCCATACTTTTCCTGGCGTCTGACGAGGCTTCCTATATCACAGGTACGGTGCTGCCGGTGGGTGGCGGGTATCAGGGGTAACCTAACCCTTTGCTCCAATTAAGAAGTTCGCACTGATTACGCCGGTGGTTGAGTAGTGCGCCTTTGCCTCAAGTTAGGAAGATAGTTTCGAACTAACTATGGAGAAATGCTTGGGAGCGGCTGACGGCACGTTTGAAATGTAACGTTGGGCTCCTCAAGGAGATCTGATTTGAGGGTGAGCCATGGCTGGATTTCAGGTGTCTAATCGCACAACGGGAGACCGCTTTACCTGCCAGGAGGGCCAGAGTGTGCTCAAGGCTATGGAGCAGAGGGGTCTGAAGTGTGTTCCTGTGGGCTGTCGGGGTGGTGGTTGCGGATTTTGTAAGATCCAAGTTCTGGAAGGGCACTTCGAGTGCGGCAAGATGAGCAGGCGGCATGCCCCGCCCGAAGCCGTTGAAAAAGGCGAAGTTCTAGCCTGCCGGATCTATCCTCTGACGGATCTAATCATTGAGTGTATGCCTCTTCCTGAGAGGACACTTGCGAAGCAAACAACAAAACTGTTGAGGTGATTGCCATGAAAAAGGGTGTCATGCGTCCCGGCCACGTCCAGATCCGCGTTCTCGATATGGGCGAAGCCATTGAGCATTATACGGGCTTGATGGGTCTGATTCAAACCGATCGCGACGACCAGGGGCGGGTGTATCTGAAGGCCTGGTCTGAAGTGGACAAGTTCTCCGTGGTCCTGCGCGAAGCGGACGAGCCTGGCTGCGACTTCATGGGCTTCAAGGTGGTTGACGAAGAGGTCCTGGTCCAGCTGGAAAAAGACCTGGTGGATTACGGCGTTGACGTTGAGCAGGTACCGGCAGAGGAGTTGAAGGATTGCGGTCGTCGTGTTCGCTTCACGGTGCCTTCCGGCCACGCCTTCGAGCTGTATGCCGATAAGCTCTATACGGGTAAATGGGGTCTTTCCAGTGTTAATCCGGAGGCCTGGCCGCGTGGTCTGAGGGGCATGAAAGCCGTGCGCTTTGACCACTGTCTGTTTTACGGTCCTGAGCTGGCGGCGACTTACGATGTTTTTGTCAATGTCCTGGGCTTCGATCTGGTCGAGCAAGTATTGGATCCGGAAGGCACACGGGTGGCGCAGTTCCTGACCGTCTCCATGAAAGAGCACGACGTGGCGTTTATCCATCACGAGGAGAAGGGCAAGTTCCACCACGTCTCTTTCCACCTGGAAACCTGGGAAGACGTCCTGAGGGCGGCGGACCTGATCACCATGACCGATACGTCCATCGATATCGGTCCGACCCGTCACGGTCTGACCCACGGCAAGACCATCTATTTCTTCGACCCGTCCGGCAACCGCAACGAAGTGTTCTGTGGCGGTGATTACTTCTACCCGGATCACAAGCCGGTCACCTGGAAGACGGAAGAGCTTGGCAAAGCGATTTTCTACCACGACCGGGCACTGAACGAACGGTTCATGACGGTGCTGACCTAACCCAATACTGGCTTCACGGGAATGAGCAGCAATGAAAGACATAAAACACTACATCAACGGACAGTACGTTGGGTCGGCCAGCGGCAAGCTCTTCGACAACATCAATCCGACTAACGGCCTGTTGATCAGCAAGGTTCACGAAGCCGGCCGGGAGGAGGTGGATGCCGCCGTCAAGGCTGCGAAAGCGGCCTTGAATGGCCCTTGGGGCAAGATGACGCTGGAGCAACGGACCGGCATCCTGCACAAGGTGGCCGACGGCATCAACGCGCGATTTGACGAGTTCCTCGAGGCAGAATGCCTCGACACCGGCAAGCCGAAGTCGATGGCTAGCCACATCGACATTCCCCGGGGCGCTGCGAATTTCAAGGTGTTCGCTGACATGGTCAAGAACGTGCCCACGGAATCCTTCGAGATGCCAACACCGGATGGCACCGGAGCCCTTAACTATGCCGTTCGTCGCCCCAAAGGTGTGATCGGCGTGATCAGCCCCTGGAACCTGCCACTTTTGTTGATGACCTGGAAAGTTGGGCCAGCTTTGGCCTGTGGCAATACCGTGGTGGTCAAGCCGTCCGAGGAAACTCCCACCACCACAGCGCTGCTAGGCGAAGTCATGAAAGAAGCCGGAGTACCGGATGGCGTTTACAACGTCGTGCACGGTTTTGGCGGCGACTCGGCAGGCGCTTACCTGACAGAGCATCCGCAGGTGGATGGCTTCACATTCACCGGCGAAACCGGCACCGGCGAAGTCATCATGAAGGCTGCCGCCAAGGGCATCCGGGATATCTCCCTGGAGCTGGGTGGCAAGAACGCCGGCCTGGTGTTCGCCGACTGCGATATGGACAAGGCCATCGAGGGCACCATGCGCTCAGCCTTCGCCAACTGTGGCCAGGTTTGCCTGGGCACCGAGCGGGTTTACGTCGAGCGTTCCATCTTCGACGAGTTCGTTGGCCGACTGAAAGAAGCCGCAGAAGGCATGAAGATTGGTCCGCCGGATGATGCCGAGGCGGATATGGGGCCACTGGTCAGCCTCAAACACCGGGAAAAGGTTCTGTCCTATTACCAGAAAGCCGTTGATGACGGTGCCATGGTAGTGACCGGTGGTGGCGTTCCCGATATGCCGGAGGAGCTGGTCGGTGGTGCCTGGGTTCAGCCCACCATCTGGACCGGTTTGCCGGAAAGTTCGACGGTGATTACCGATGAAATCTTCGGCCCCTGTGTCCACCTGTGCCCGTTCGACACCGAAGAGGAAGCTATCGAACTGGCCAACAGCCTTCCTTACGGACTGGCATCAGCAATCTGGAGCGAGAACATTACCCGCGCTCACCGAGTCGCAGGCCAGGTTGAGGCAGGCATTATCTGGGTCAACAGCTGGTTCCTGCGAGATTTGCGCACACCCTTCGGTGGCAGCAAGCAGTCCGGTATTGGCCGTGAGGGCGGTGTGCACTCCCTGGAGTTCTACACCGAAATGAAAAACATCTGCGTGAAACTGTGAGCCGATTATGACTGCACCTGAAAACAGCCCGGAAATCGGGCGTGAGATAACCGCTGCCGGCTACCGCACCAACGTGCATGACCATGGTGCCGCCAATGGCAACAGTGATGTTCCGGTCATGATGATTCACGGCTCCGGCCCCGGCGTGACCGCCTGGGCGAACTGGCGCCTGGTGATTCCGGAGCTGGCGAAGCACCGCCGTGTGGTGGCTCCGGACATGCTCGGCTTCGGGTACACCGAGCGCCCTGAAGACAACACCTATAATCGGGAACGCTGGGTGGCTCATGCTATTGGCGTTATGGATGCATTGGATCTGCAACAGGTGGATCTGGTGGGTAACTCCTTTGGCGGCGGCCTGGCCCTGGCCCTGGCTATTGAGCACCCGGAGCGGATTCGTCGTCTGGTGCTGATGGGTCCGGCAGGTGTTAGTTTTCCCATCACCGAAGGGTTGGATGAAGTCTGGGGTTACGAGCCTTCCCTCGAAAATATGCGCCGCCTGATGGATGTGTTTGCCTTTAACAAAGGCCTGCTCACCGACGAACTGGCGGAGATGCGCTATCAGGCCAGCATCCGCCCCGGTTTCCAGGAATCCTTTGCCGCCATGTTCCCGGCACCGCGTCAGCGATGGGTCGACAATCTGGCCAGCGAGGAGAAGGACATTCGTGCGTTGCCCCACGAGACTCTGATTCTTCATGGCCGCGAAGATGAAGTGATTCCCCTGAAGGCATCACTCAGGCTGGCAGAACTGATTGACCGCGCCCAGCTTCACGTGTTTGGCCGTTGCGGCCACTGGACCCAGATTGAACATGCCAGCCGGTTTGCCCGGCTGGTGAACGACTTTCTGACCGAGGCCGATCAAGCGGCTTCAGGAGCAGAATAATGGAACAGACACGTATACAGGCGCTGGGTGACGAGCTTTACCAGGCCATGCTCAGCCGGGAAGCAGTTGCACCGCTGACCGGCCGTGGCGAAGACATCACCATTGACGATGCCTACCACATTTCCCTGCGCATGCTTGAACGCCGCCTGGCGGATGGCGCCTCGATTATCGGCAAGAAGATCGGCGTGACCAGCAAGGCGGTTCAGAACATGCTCAATGTTCACCAGCCGGATTTCGGCTATCTGACCGACGACATGGTGTTCAACAGTGGCGAAGTCGTGCCCATCAGCGACCGGCTGATCGCACCCCGCGCCGAGGGCGAAATTGCCTTCATCCTGAAGAAAGACCTGAGCGGCCCCGGGATTACCAATGCCGACGTACTCGCAGCCACAGAGTGTGTGATGCCCTGTTTCGAGATTGTCGATTCCCGCATCCAGGACTGGAAGATCGCCATCCAGGACACCGTGGCGGATAACGCGTCCTGTGGTCTGTTTGTGTTGGGCGATCAGGCGGTTTCTCCCCGCAAGGTGGACCTGGTGACCTGCGGCATGGTGGTGGAAAAGAACGGCAGCGTGCTGAGCGCCGGAGCCGGTGCTGCGGCCTTGGGTTCCCCGGTGAACTGCGTGACCTGGCTGGCTAACACCCTGGGCGAGTTCGGCATCACCCTGAAAGCCGGTGAGGTCATCCTGTCCGGTTCCCTGGTACCGCTTGAGCCGGTCAAGGCCGGTGATTACATGCGCGTGGACATCGGTGGTATCGGCAGTGCTTCCGTGCGCTTCGCCTGACCCGGATTGAAGAGGACAACATCATGAGCAACAAAATCAAAGCTGCGATCATCGGTTCGGGCAACATCGGCACCGACCTGATGATTAAGATCCTGCGCACCGCCGAACACATCGAGATGGGGGTGATGGTGGGGATTGATCCCGAATCGGATGGTTTAGCCCGTGCCAAACGCATGGGCGTGGCCACCACCGCCGAAGGTGTGGAAGGTCTGGTGCAAATGCCCGAGTTTGCCGAAATTCAGGTGGTGTTCGACGCCACCTCCGCCGGCGCTCACGTTCACAATGACAAACTGCTGCGGGGGCACAAACCCGATATTCGCGTGGTCGACCTGACCCCGGCGGCCATCGGCCCCTACTGCGTGCCCGTGGTTAATTTGGAGGAACATCTGGCCGAGGGCAACGTCAACATGGTCACCTGCGGTGGCCAGGCGACGATTCCCATGGTGGCGGCAGTGTCCCGCGTGGCCAAGGCCCACTACGCCGAGATTGTGGCGTCAATATCCAGCAAGTCGGCTGGCCCCGGCACCCGCGCCAACATCGACGAGTTTACCGAGACCACCTCCAAGGCCATCGAAGTGGTGGGCGGCGCCCAGAAGGGCAAGGCCATCATCATCCTGAACCCGGCCGAACCACCTTTGCTGATGCGGGACACCGTCTACGTGCTGTCCGAAGCTGCCGACCAAACGGAAGTGGAAGCCTCCGTGGATGAGATGGTTAAGGCCGTCAACCGTTATGTGCCCGGTTATCGCCTCAAGCAGAAAGTGCAGTTTGATGTGATTCCCGAAGACGAGCCCATGAACGTTCCGGGTCTGGGTAAGTTCAGCGGCCTGAAGACCTCCATCTTCCTGGAAGTGGAGGGTGCTGCCCATTACCTGCCGGCCTACGCGGGCAACCTGGACATCATGACCTCCGCGGCTCTTGGTACTGCCGAGCGCATCGCCGAATCGCTGGTCAAGTGAGGAGACTGAACCATGACTTATAACCCCGGCAAGAAACTCTACATCTCCGACGTGACCCTGCGGGACGGCAGCCACGCCATTCGTCACCAGTACTCCATCAAGAACGTGCAGGACATTGCACGGGCCCTGGACAAGGCAAAAGTCGACAGTATTGAAGTAGCCCACGGCGACGGCCTGCAGGGCTCCAGCTTCAACTACGGCTTCGGCGCCCACACGGACCTGGAGTGGATCGAAGCGGTGGCGGACGTAGTCACCCACTCGAAAATCGCCACCCTGCTGCTGCCCGGCATCGGCACCGTCCACGACCTGGACAACGCCTACAGCGCCGGCGCAAGAATCGTCAGAGTGGCCACCCACTGCACCGAAGCGGATGTGTCGAAGCAGCACATCGAGCACGCCCGCAAACTGGGCATGGACACCGTCGGCTTTCTGATGATGAGCCACATGCAGACCCCGCAAGGATTGGCGGAACAGGCCAAGCTGATGGAAGACTACGGGGCTACCTGCCTCTATGTCGTCGACTCCGGCGGTGCCATGAACATGAACGACATCCGCGACCGCTTCCGGGCCCTGAAGGATGTTCTGAAACCCGAAACCCAGACCGGCATCCATGCCCACCACAACCTGGCCCTGGGTGTGGCCAACTCCATCGTGGCGGTCGAGGAAGGCTGTGACCGTGTCGATGCCAGCCTCGCCGGCATGGGCGCAGGCGCGGGTAACGCCCCGCTGGAAGTGTGCATCGCCGCCTTCGACAAGATGGGCTGGGAGCACGGCACCGATGTGTACGCCCTGATGGATGCCGCTGATGACATTGTACGCCCGCTGCAGGACCGTCCCGTCAGAGTTGACCGCGAAACCCTGGCCCTGGGCTACGCCGGAGTCTATTCCAGCTTCCTGCGCCATTCCGAAGTGGCGGCGCAGAAGTACGGACTGAAAACCGTGGACATTCTGGTGGAGCTGGGCAAACGCCGCATGGTGGGTGGCCAGGAAGACATGATCGTGGACGTGGCGCTGGATCTGCTGGCGACACAAAAGGAGCAGAACACATGAGCAAGACACTGAGCCGTGAACAGGTGCTGGCCCTGGCCGAACACGTGGAAAACGCCGAGTTGCAGGCCCACGACATCACCAAGGTCACCAATGACTACCCGGACATGACCTTCGAGGATGCCTACGACGTGCAGTGGGAAATACGCCGCCGCAAGGAAGAGCGTGGCAACAAGATCGTTGGCATGAAAATGGGCCTCACCTCCTGGGCAAAGATGGCCCAGATGGGTGTGGAGACTCCGATCTATGGCTTCCTGGCAGACTATTTCAGTGTGCCGGACGGCGGCGTGGTCAACACCCAGGAATTGATCCATCCGAAAATCGAAGCCGAGATTGCCTTCGTCACCAAGGCACCCCTGAAAGGCCCCGGCTGCCATATCGGCCAAGTGCTGGCGGCGACGGACTTTGTGATTCCCGCCGTGGAAGTTATTGACTCCCGCTATGAGAACTTCAAGTTCGACCTGGTGAGTGTCGTGGCGGATAACGCCTCATCAACCCGGTTTATCACCGGCGGCCAGATGGCCGATGTGGCGGATGTGGATTTGAAAACCCTGGGCGTGGTGGTCGAGAAGAACGGTGAAGTTGTCGATGTAGGCGCGGGTGCCGCCGTGCTCGGCCATCCGGCCTCCAGCGTGGCGATGCTGGCGAATCTGCTGGCAGAGCGGGGTGAGCACATTCCCGCGGGCACCTTCATCATGACCGGTGGCATAACCGCCGCCATCACGGTGGAGCCTGGGGATAATATCACCGTGCGTTATCAGGGGCTGGGGACCGTAACCGGAAGGTTTATCTAAGCCTCAAAGGCACTGCCAACGGAGCAGGGAATTATGAGCGATACCATTGATCTACGTTTATATTTCAACTTTCGCAGCCCGTACTGCTATCTGGCCAGCGAGCGTATGTTCGAGCTGTTTGACCAGTACCAAGTCAATCTGCTCTGGAGGCCTCTGGGAGGATGGCACGGTCGCTCGGATCCGGACCGGGCAAAGGTCAAGATGCCTATCGCCAGGCAGGACGTGGCACGCTGGGCACGTCGGTTTGGCATGCCTCTGACCCCACCTCCGAAGAGTACGGATCCTACCCGTGCCGGGGCTGGTTCACTGTTGGCAGAGAAGGAAGGACTGCTCAAACCCTATGTGGTGGCAGTGATGCGCGCCGAATGGGCGGACGGCCTGGACATAGGGGATGCAGCGGTCCTGTCCTCAGTTGCCGAAAGCGTTGGACTAGACAGGGAGGCGTTCGCCAGGGCGGTCGATGATCCCGAACTCCATACCCAACTTGACCGGAACTGGCAGGAAGCACAGGAAAAAGGTGCCCTGGGTGTTCCCACGTTTGTTATCGGCGACCAGATTTTCTGGGGTCAGGACAGGCTGGATTTTGTGGGGGAGCACCTGAGGGATTTGGGAGCGGCACGCCAATGAGCAGGATACGACTGATTGATAAGCCCGAATGCCCGTTTTGCTGGCGAGTCCGGATTGCCGCGGCTTTGCAAGGGCGGGCGATGCACAGCATGGACAGGTCAGACCCGGATGTTCTCGTCGAGTGGCAGCGGTTATCGCCGAGTCAAACGGTGCCAGTGATGATTGAGGATGACCTGGTACTGACCGACTCCGGCCCGATGCTTGAGTACCTGGCCGAAACTGGCTCGGCTTTGCTCCCGGATTTTCCACGCCGAAGGGCGGAAGCACGAAGCTGGATTGTGTATGGGGATAATGTTCTGGGGCGATCCCTGCGGGAAGTGGTTTTTGAGAAACGCGATAAACCGGAGAGCGAATGGGACCAAGGCAGGATTCGCAGGGGTACACGCGGATTCCTGAGTGGGCTGCCCGCACTGGAGATGGCGCTGCGAGACGAAAACTTCCTTCTCGGAAACTGGCCAACCTTGGCCGAGTGCGCCCTGTTCCCAAGGTTTGCCCTGGCTCTGCTCTATGGCGTGGATATCCCTGCTGATTTTCCTCGAACTCGCCAATGGTTTGGTCGCCAGGCCATCCACCCGGCTTTCTTGTCCTCGAGCCCTGAGCGGGTCAGGAACATTCTTGTTGATTTTGCGTGAGGAACCATAATGCCGATAGCCCAATTGTATATCCTTGAAGGTCGCACGGACGAACAGAAAGAGCGCCTTATTCGTGAGGTGTCGGAAGCCATGTCACGCTCAATTGATTCACCGATTGAACGCGTACGGGTGATCATTACCGAAATGCCTAAAAGCCATTTTGGGATAGCCGGTGAGCCGGCCAGCAAAGTACGGCCCTAGCGCTGTCCTCGAACCAACGCCTATTGCCGGTGAGTAACATGACCAAGCTGCCCGTGCTGTACTTGTCCTGTGAAACAGAAGCGCTGACAGGCCCCAAAGGGCAGGCCAGCCTGCGCCGCCTGATACGGCCCGATCTCGTAGTTGTCAACGTGGCATTTATTACCTCGAAAAAAGGGGGCGCACAGCCGGAAATCTTTCACCAGTGTGGTGAGGGGATTCTTGCCAGACGCCTGCAATCCGGAATGGCGGAACGGGGGTTTGATGTCGCCGTTAGCGGGTCTCGGGAACAGGGTTTGAAGGAACTGGCTGAAAGCATGACGCATCTTGCGCCTGAGGAGGTGATTGAACTGCGGCTCAACACCGGTATGACCAGTGAACACTACAGGGATATTGGTCATTGCCTGGAAGCCTTGAGAGACCAGGGTGTGTTGCTGATATGCCTGGACCGGCTGGAAAACGTCGGCAATAACGAGGATCATCCTCAGCCACATGACAGTTATCTCCGTAATCTGATTCGTCAGTGGGAAGATGAGCACAGATGGGTAAAAGCCATGTCGAAATCTGACCTGCGCGCCTCTCATTCTACTCCGGGGGCCGAAGCCCCCGTTGCCGACCCAACGTTATGTGTGCTCAATACCGCCTTCAGTCTAGGTGGAATGCAGGCACCTCAGCGCCTGTTTGGCTTCTCTCTGAATGAGAATAGCCAGTCCCTCGCAGGTTATGGATGGATGCAATAATCTGTCGAAAACGCAGAGGATTCCGTGAATGCTGAAACTACTGATGGTTGGGGCCGGTGGTATTGGAAGCTACTACGCAGCAAGGCTTCTGGAGTCGGGGCACCGGGTGGTGCTCACTGCTCGCGGAGCCCATCTGGATGCCCTTGTCAGCAACGGCCTGAAGGTCCACTACGGGGGGAGGGAACTGATTCATCGTCCAGAGGCCTTCAGCCACCAGCAATTGGTCGCCCGATTCCATCCTGACGACTTTGACGTCATTGTCATTGCCCTGAAGTCGACAGCCACCGAGTCGGTCGTGGATGAGCTCGGAGCCTGGCTGAGGCAGGGCCGGGTTCCTGTATTGTCCCTCCAGAATGGTGTTGATAATGAGCCATTGCTGGCAGAAGCCATCGGGGCCGAGCGGATCATCGGCGGGCTTGCGGTGCGGATCGGCGGGCATATTGTGCGGCCAGGTGTTGTCGAAGCAGAGGGCGTTGCTGAGATCGTGATGGGCGAATGGCCTGCGGCGCGTAAGCCCGGCAGCGCGCGCTCGTTGCTGCTGGAGAAACTCGCGGCGGCATTCGACGGCTCGGGTATTCCCACCACGCTTTCCGACAACGTTCGCTACGAGCTATGGCGTAAGCTGGTGATCAACAATGGTGTAAATCCCCTCTCGGCACTGACAGGATTGGATACCCGCAGCCTGACTCATCGTCCCGAGTTCAGCAGGATTGTGTATGGCATGATGGCGGAAACCGTTGAGGCATCAAGGGCCGATGATGTAAACCTCACGAAGGAAGATCTCCACGAAATGTTCGAGTTGATCAGTTCCTTCAATGCAATCAAAACGTCCATGCTGATAGACAGGGAGAAGGGGCGCCCCCTTGAACTGGACAGTATTGCGGGCGCTGTACTTAAACGTTGCGCCAATCTTGGCATCGATGCTCCATACACGTCGACCATCGCCACTTTGTTGAAGCAACAGGCCTCCTGACTTCCCGCTGTGAGTTGGTGCTCTTGCCGCTCTCGTATACCCAGTTATTTCTCATGCTCGCGTTCTTCTTTGATGACCTAACGCATGCTGTTTCGGTGGTGTCTTTGTTGGTTGTTGATTGATCACCTGAATTTATATAAAGTGAACTCATTAACAATAAGTAAATGAGGCGAGAGATGTTTGGTCAATCACTTGCGGGCGCTACCGTCCTTCAGGGGGCACATCCGGAAGAGGTGTCTTCGTTTGTTAACCAGCATATCGGGCAGCATCGCCTGGAAATGCTTGGAGAGCAGAAACGGAAGTCCAGTCTCAGCTTCAGGGAATTTGCCGGGTTCGGGATGTCCCAACTCAGTTACGGTAACCATGTACGGGTAAAAAGCCCCGAACTTGAGTCCATCTATCACTTTCAGGTGGTCACTCGGGGTGAGTGTGTCTGGCATCAGGCGGGCGAGCGCATGAAGGTTCGCAGTGGTCAGGCGGTTATGGTGAACCCTTATGAAAAGATTGATCTGGAGTATTCGGATGATTGCGAAAAGCTGATCATCAAGGTTCCCGAGCATGTACTCAATAATGCCCGTGAGTTATCACACGGTCGGTTGCCGGAGGATGGCATTCGCTTTACCCGGGCGCCCGTGGAGCTTCGGCTATGTCCTGCCCTGATCAATATCATGGAGGCGGTGCTGTCCGAGCTTGATGATGCCGAAGACGAGGACATAAACCCGGTTTGCGGCGCCTATCGTGAAATTATCCTCAAGAAACTGCTGAAAGTATTTCCCAGTAACTGGTCCAGCCAGGAGAACGGTGCGGCCTGTACGCCCATGCTGGGTAAAATGCTGCGGTACATTGAACAGAACGTGCATCGCAACATCGATATAGAAGAGCTTTCCAGTGTCTCCAATATGAGTGTTCGATCCATCTACAATGCTTTCTCCAAGGCCTTCGCGACGACCCCCAAGTGTTACATCAAGCAGTTGAAGTTACAGAAGTTGCGGGAAGACCTTTTGCAGGGAAAGTGCCGGAATGTCACCGAGATCGCCCTGGAATATGGCTTCAGTCATCTGGGCCGGTTTTCTTCGGATTATCGAAAATCCTTCGGCGAGTTGCCCTCTGAAACCCTGCGAATGGCCGGTTAATCCCGGCCATTACCTTCCCGTTGTTGCCCGCAGATCTGTCGGGTAACCCGGTCACTGCATTCCCGGACCTGTTCGAACAGGAATGAGCCTTCGCTGATGTCGGTGTCCCGATCAAGACCCAACAGGGTGATGACGGTGACAATGCTGCCGTTGATATCGAATACAGGGCGGCTGAGCACATTGATTTCGGGGAGGTAATCACTGAAAAACGCGCAGTAGTTATCCCGTTTGATGGTTTCCAGATGAGGTTGCAGTTCCTCCCGGGTGATGGGTTTGCCCCGATGTTTCGGGAGTGACTTGGCGTTCTTGTAATACTGGTCCACCAGTTCCTTGCGTCGCTTCGCTGGCAGGTGGGCCAGGTAAATCCTGCCTGAGGCTGAGTTCAGTGGCGATAGCTCGGCGCCCAGCCTCACGTTGACCGAGATTGGCTGGCTTGAGTCCAGCCACTTGATGATCAGTGGGCCGTTGCCGTTCCAGACGGTGACCGACACGGTTTTGTCGGTTTCCTCATTGAGCCGGTCAACGGCTTCGTAACTCAGCTGAATCGGGTTGATGCGCCGGAGTGCTGAAATGCCCAGGGTCAGGCTGGAATTGCCCAGGGTGTACTGGGTGTGATTCACCTGATTGATGTAGCCCTCTCGCAGCAAACTGACCAGGTATTTGTGGGCGCGGCTAGGTGACAGATCCAGGGCGCCCGACAGTTCCTTGAGGGTGGGTGGCTTTGGCGCTGTGGAAATATAATTGAGGATATGCAATCCGATTTCCAGCGAACCGATTCCTTGCCGCTTTGGGCTTTCTTCTGCCATGGACGTTACCATTTTCGAATGACTGGTGCTGCCGTGTACCAGCGGAAAACAGGCACCCTGGAGACGGCGGGCACCTGTTTTTCGGGTTGTTGGCAAGGATACCAATTCTGAAGGTCCGGATCAGAATTTGTACTTGGCCATGACCTCAACCTGCTGGCCTTCCGGCAATAGCGGGCCGAAGGCGAGATTGTACTTTCGCCACTCTATCCCGGCTTCCAGATCCTGGGTGATGTTATGGATCAGGTTGACGCGATGGGCTTCGTAGTTGGTGTCGGCGTCGTCATCCACTTCGACGGCTGTATAGGCGACGTTTGCCCGCCACTCGTTGTTGATGACGTAGCGAAAGCCAACGTCAAACCCTGCCTGGCTGACAGCGTCGTCGTTTTCGACATCCGGTGACGACAGGCTGTTGTTTACGCCAACACCGGTGAATGCACCAAGTCCTTCACCGTAGTGAGCATTCACGTTCAGGCTGTGAGGCCCGATCATGAACTTCGAGCCGATGGCGCCGCCACCCACGAAGTCGCCATTTTCAACTTCGCGACCTGATGCGGTGAGGATAACACGGTGACCACCGTCGAGACTCAGGTTGTAGTTAACCGCAAGATCAGGCGTGTCGGCGTCGTTGTTGACCGGGTCCTGTGCAGTAAAACGGAAGCCGGCAACCTCGTGACTAATCAGGTTTGTGCGGAAGTTGAACCCGCCCAGGGTGCCTCGCGGCCCGCCCAGGAAATCCAGGTAATCGTGATAGGCAACGGCCCAGAACTGGCCGGTCCAGGTCTGCCCCACGGTGGTCTGATCCACCTTGATGAAGGCGTGGCGAAGCCGTAGGTCGTTATTCTCGCCAGGAAAGGTGCCGCCGTAAAAGTCGCCTTCCACAAAGCCGACAATCGTATGGCCTTCCTTCTGGGTGACTGTTTTAAGGTTAACGCGGGACTGGTTGGAACGGCCGAAGATGCGGGAATCCCCATCATCGACTTTTTCATAGATGGCTTCGGCTTTGAAATAGCCACCGATGCTGAATTTGGTGTCGTTGAACTCGCCGAGTTCGAGAGCGTGAACGGCGGGGGCCGCGCTGAGACCGGATGCAATAGCGAGCGCTAGTAATGAATGTCGATAGTTCATTTGCCTTCTCCTTGTTGTTTGGCATTTGAACTATCGGTTATTCAGGCGTGGGCAAATATCCGGTTAATGAACATCCCTATCCGTTTTTTGTACTTATCTCCGGCACGGTGCAGGGTTCCGTCACCGTTCCAGATGACGACCATGGAATCGCAGATGGTCCTCAATGAAGCTGGCAATGAAGTAGTAGCTGTGGTCGTAGCCCTCGCGCAGATTCAGTTCCAGCGGATAACCGCTGATATGGGCTGACGCCTCAAGGGCTTCGGGGCGAAGCTGTTCGGCCAGGAAATTGTCAGCGTCACCCTGATCCACCAGGGCCGGCACGAATTTCTGTGCCTTGCGCATTAACAAGCTGGCATCGTAGGCAGCCCAGCGCCCGGTATCGTTGCCGAGATAGGCGGCAAAGGCTTTTTTGCCCCACGGGCAGCTGACCGGATTGCTGATCGGGCTGAAGGCAGACACCGACTGGTATGTCTGTGGATTGCGCAATGCCAGCACCAGGGCGCCATGCCCGCCCATGGAATGTCCCGCGACAGAGCGTTGGCCGGTCACTGGGAACACCGACTCCACCAGTGCCGGTAGTTCATTCAGCACGTAATCGTACATGCGGTAATGCGTGTTCCAGGGGCTCTCGGTAGCATTCACATAGAACCCCGCCCCCTGGCCAAGATCGTAACCGTCATCGTTGGCGACGTCGTCGCCTCTGGGGCTTGTGTCCGGGGCCACAATGGCAATGCCCAGTTCGGCGGCTACGCGGTGGGCGCCCGCTTTCTGCATGAAGTTTTCGTCGGTGCAGGTCAGGCCCGATAGCCAGTAAACGACGGGTACCTTTTGCCCACTAGCCACCTGTGGTGGCAGGTAAATCGCGAAACGCATGACACAACCAAGGGTGTCGGACCGATGGCTGTACTGCTTGTGCCAGCCACCGAAACTTTTGTTGCTGCTCAGGTTTTCGATGCTCATCAAGAACTCCGTGGGTGAGTCGCCTGCCATGGGCGGCAGGCGACCGCGCCGGTCACTTATCGAAATGGATCACGCTACGAATGCTCTTTCCTTCGTGCATCAGTTCGAACGCCTCATTAATGTCTTCAAGCCCCATGGTGTGGGTGATGAAATCGTTGAGTTTGAACTCGCCCTGCAGATACCGCTCGACAATTCCAGGGAGCTCGGAGCGGCCTTTGACGCCGCCGAACGCGGAGCCTTTCCAGACTCGACCGGTCACCAGTTGGAATGGGCGGGTGGAAATCTCCTGGCCAGCACCTGCGACACCGATGACGACGGATTCGCCCCAGCCCTTGTGGCAGCATTCCAGGGCAGAACGCATCACGTCGACGTTGCCAATGCACTCAAAGGAGTAGTCCACGCCGCCATCTGTCAGTTCGACAATGACTTCCTGAATGGGTTTGTCATAGTTTTTCGGATTGATGCAGTCGGTCGCGCCCAACTGCTTTGCCAGGTCAAATTTGCTGTCGTTGATATCAATAGCAATGATGCGGCTGGCCTTGGCCATGGTAGCGCCAATAATGGCAGACAGGCCGATGCCGCCCAGGCCGAAGATCGCCACGGTGGCACCTTCTTCCACCTTGGCAGTGTTCATGACGGCGCCCATGCCGGTGGTTACTCCGCAGCCCAGCAGGCACACTTCTTCCAGTGGCGCTTCTTTGTTCACTTTGGCCAGAGAGATTTCCGGCAGCACGGTGTACTCGGAGAAGGTGGAGCAGCCCATGTAGTGATAGATTGGCTGGCCATCCTTGTAGAAACGGCTGGTGCCATCGGGCATCAGGCCCTTGCCCTGGGTTTCCCGGATCTTCCCGCACAGGTTGGTTTTACCGGAGAGGCAGAATTTACATTCTCCACACTCTGGCGTGTACAGGGGAATAACGTGATCTCCAATCTCGACACTCGTGACACCTTCGCCGATGGCCTCAACGATGCCGCCGCCTTCATGGCCCAGAATCGCGGGGAAATTACCTTCTGGATCGTCTCCGGAAAGCGTAAACGCGTCGGTGTGACAGACGCCGGTAGCGATCACCCGCACCAGAACCTCACCGGCTTTCGGCGGCATTACATCCACTTCTTCAATGGAGAGTGGTTGCCCCGGTCCCCAGGCAATGGCTGCTTTTGATTTGATCATCTCGCTCATAATTCTCTCCGTTTGTGATGCATCTGTATTTGGACACTGCCCGAATGATCTGGTCATTATATTTGCTGCACATATGTTGATAATGACCGTGTTCGTGAAATCACTTTTACTCATGTGTAATAATCAGAATTGCTGAAGCAAAAGTAGGGTGGTGACATGCAGCGCTGGGAAGGTGTAAACGAATTCGTGGCGGTGGCTGAAACGGAGAGCTTCACCCGGGCGGCAAAACGCCTGGACGTCTCGACCGCTCACGTCAGCCGACAGATCAGCGCGCTCGAAGACAGGTTATCCACCCGTCTGTTCTATCGAACGACCCGGCGCGTCTCCACTACCGAGGCCGGGCAGATCTACTATCAGCATTGTCGCCAGATACTGGACGCCCTTGAACAGGCGGAGCGCTCTATGACCAATATGCAGCTGGTGCCCCAGGGCCGGCTGCGACTGACGGCGCCGGTAACCTACGGAGAGAAGTCGATCGCACCGCTGGTCAACGATTTTGTACTGCGGTATCCCGAACTCGACGTTGAAATGAAACTGACCAATCAGCAACTGGACCTGGTGGCGGAAGGTTACGACCTTGCGGTACGGCTTGGTAAACTGGACGATTCGAGCCTGATGGCCAGGCGTCTTGCTTCCCGGACTCTGTATGTATGCGCCTCGCCAGCTTATCTCGCTGTCCATGGCACCCCGCACTCTCTGTCTGAGCTGGAACACCATAATTGCCTTCAGGGGAATCTGGGTTACTGGCGATTTCAGGATGCGGGTCATCCCCGCAATGTCCGGATTCGTGGAAATGTGCGTTGTGACAGCGGCAGAGCCTTGTTGGATGCAGCGCTGAAGGGGGTTGGTATTGTCCAGCTGCCGGATTATTACGTTGGGCCGGCACTCGACGCGGGTACACTGATACCTCTTCTGACTCATTACCAGGAAGACGATGACGGTATCTGGGCGGTGTATCCCCATAACCGTCACCTGTCGCCAAAGGTGAGAATGCTGCTGGACTACTTTGTGGATTCACTGGGCGTGCCAAACGCCTGATTGGGGCTAAGCCCAATCAGGGTATTCAGACACTGAGCGCGGTTTCGACCTTTTCCAGATTCTGGTCCAGCTCTTCGGAGCTGCCATCAAAGTGAACCTGTCCTTTCACCACCACCACATGACGGTCACAGAGCTTTTTCAGTGCCTTGATGTTCTTGTCCACGATCAGTGTGGAAATGCCCGACTCACGGATGGTGGCAATCACGTTCCAGATGTCCTGGCGGATCAGCGGCGCCAGACCTTCGGTCGCCTCGTCCAGAATCATCAGTCGGGGATTGGTGACCAACGCGCGGCCGATCGCTAGCATCTGCTGCTCGCCCCCAGACAACTCCGTACCCAGGTTTGACAGGCGTTCCTGAAGGCGCGGAAAGGTATCCATGACCCGATCGAAATTCCAGCCGGTGTTGCCGTTGCTGTCGGGGCGGGCGGCCATTTGCAGGTGTTCCTTCACCGTCAGATTGTGGAACATGCCCCGGCCTTCGGGAACATAGGCTATGTCGCGGCGCATCCGCTTCCAGGTCGGCAGGTTGCTGATGTCCTGTCCGTCGAAATACACATGACCACTGCGGGGCGGCACGATGCCAAGAATGGACTTGAGCGTGGTGGTCTTGCCCATGCCATTACGCCCCATCAGGCTCATGGACTGCCCCTTATCCAGCCGGAACGACAGATCGTGAAGGATGTGGCTTCGGCCATACAGGGTGTTGAGGTTTTTAACTTCCAGAAGACTGTTGCTCATGCCGCTTCCTCCTCGTCTTCCTTGCCCAGGTAGGCTTCTTTCACCCGGGGCTCGTTACGTACTTCATCCACGGTGCCGGTGATCAGATGGGTGCCGTTGTCCAGTACGGTCAACTGGTCGGAGAGCTCGAAGATGGCATCCATATCGTGTTCCACCAGCACAATGCTGTAGGTCTGCTTGAGTTCGTTCAGCAGTTCGATAATGCGCTGGGACTCCTCGTGACCCATCCCCGCCATAGGCTCATCCAGCAGCAGGATGCAGGGGTCGGTTGCCAGCACCATCGCCAACTCAAGCTGGCGTTGCTCACCGTAGGATATTTCCGCTGCGACGGTGTGGATGCGGCTTTCGAGCCCCACCTGGCACAGCGCTTTTTCAGCCGCTTCCCGAACCAGCTTGTTGGAATGACGCGACGCGAACAGATTGAAGCTGCCGGTGAAGCGGCGTTGAGCGGCCACGGCGCAGTTTTCCAGGCAGGTGACATCGGCGTAGATGTTGGTTTTCTGGAAGCTGCGGCCAATGCCCCGGCGCACAAACTTCCAGGGTTTCATGCCCTCAATCTGATCGCCCTTGTGGAAAATGCAGCCGCTGGTCGGTTTCAGTGTGCCGCACAGCATATTCAGCAGCGTACTTTTGCCCGCGCCGTTGGGACCGACCACGCCGTGCAGTTGTCGGTCATGAAACTGCAGGGAAATGTCGTTGAGTGCCTTGATGCCGCCCCAGTGTTTGCTGAGGGATTCGGTTTCCAGAATGATGTCGTTGGCCATGATTATTTCTCCAGCAGCTTTTCAAGGTAACCGGCCAGGCCTTTGCGCAGCAGCAGGACCATCAGGATGATCGCGCCGCCCATGAACAGCATCCAGTCTTCGCTCATGTGCTCGAAGAAATACTGCAGACCTTCATAGGTAATGGTGCCGAGAATGGCGCCGTAGATGGTGCCCATACCACCGAGGATGGACATCACCAGGGCGGTACCGGACATTTCCCAGGTCATGAATTGCGGATTGACGTAGCCATACTGCAGGGCGAACAACAGTCCGGCGTAAGCCGCCAGGGTGCTGCCAATGATGTAGCTGATCAGACGGAACGCGAAAATGTTATAGCCCAGGGCCTCGGTGCGTTCCGGATTCAGGCGGCTGGCTTCCACAATGCGGCCAAAGCGCGAACGCAGGATGATCTTGATGGCCAGCAGGGTGACCAACACCGCCAGCAGCGACAGGTAATAGAAGTGCGTGGGGTTATCCAGGTTCAGGAAGTTCAGGCCAAAGATGCTGGTTTCCGGCTTCATGAAAATGAACAGACCGTCGTTACCCCCGAACTCCAGGGAGTCGAAGAAGAAGTAGTACACCATCTGCGATATCGCCAGGGTGATCATGATGAAATAGATGCCAGAGGTTCGCAGCACCACAACACCGACAACCAGAGCGACCACAGCGCTGATACCCATGATGTACAGGGCGTAGAGCCAGAAATTGACGGCTTCGTATTCCGGCGTAACGATCACGAACAAGTAACCGCCCAAGCCGTAGAAGAGTGCGTGCCCCAAGGTCACCAGGCCAACACGCCCTACCAGAAAATCCAGTGACATCACGAACACCGCCAGGATCAGGATGGTGGTGGCTTTGCCGACGAAGAACGAATTGTCCTCAAGGAACAGAGGAATACAGAGGGCGATCACAAAGAAGATCGCCAGAAAGATGCGCTCGGTGCGTTTCTCGAAAATCATGTTCGGCTCCCGCTTACTTGGCGAACAGGCCCTGGGGCTTCACCAGCAGCACCAGGATCATAAAGATGTAGATAATCATGTTGGACATGGTGGGCATCAGTACCGCAGCAAATGTGCTGATAACTCCCACCAGGAGGGCTCCCACAAAGGCGCCTTTGATCGAACCCATGCCGCCGATGACCACCACCACGAAGCAGGTAATCAGGACGCTTTCGCCCATACCCGGAACAATGGAGCGCATGGGAGCGGCGATAATGCCAGACACCGCGGCCAGCATGACGCCAATCGCAAACACGATGGTGTAGAGGCTTTTGATATTGACGCCCAGGGCTTCCACCATTTCCCGGTTGGATTCTCCGGCACGGATCAGCATGCCCAGGCGGGTCTTGCTCACCACGAAATAAAGCGCGGCGGCGATGGCGATACAGATGAATGCCGCAAAGATGCGGTAAACCGGGTAACTGGAGTTGTCGGTGAAGGGTACGGAACCGCTCAGCGCGTCAGGAACTGCGACGCCATAAGGGTCGTTGCCCCAGAGAATGCTTTGCAGCGAGTTGAACACGAAGATCATGCCGATGGTCAGCAGTACCTGATCCAGGTGGTTGCGGTTGTACAACCGCTGTATCAATACCCGTTCGATCAGTATGCCCAGGCCGAGGGCGATGACAGCCGAGAGAATGGCGGATACCGTAAAGCTGCCGGTTACCGCAACGAAGTACCACACCAGATAGGCACCGACCATGTACATGGAGCCATGGGCCAGGTTAAGGATGCCCATGACACCAAACACCAGGGTCAGGCCGGAGGCGATCAAAAACAGAAGCAACCCATACTGGAGACCATTAATAAGTTGCACGAAGAAAAGTTCGGTAGACATAGTGATACCCAACGGTTTTACGGATAAGTCAGTTCAGGTGTGGGCAAGGGAGCTTCAGATGAGCCCCCGGCTTTTGCCGGGGGATTCAGAACCCGTGCTTAGAGCTTGCAGCCACGGGCAGGGTCTTCCAGCGCTTCGGCGGCGATGCTCTGCACCACGTTCACGCCGTCCTTCACTTTCCTCAGATAGACGTTCTGGATCGGGTTGTGGGCCTTGGAGAAGGTGAATTCTCCACGCGGGCTGTCGATGGTCAGCTTTTCCATGGTGCTGATCACGGCCTGCTTGTCCGAAATGTCACCCTTGAGCTGGTCGATGGTGTTAGCGATAGCCTGCCCCGCGTCATAGCCCTGTACGGCGTAGATGTCCGGGTAGTGGCCGTATTCGGTATTGAAGGCTTCGCGGAATTCCCGGTTCTTGGGAACATCCAGTTGCTCTGCATAGTGCAGACCGGTCATCACGCCTTCGGCAGCGTCGCCCTGCGCCTGCAGAGTGCCTTCGGTGAGGAAGCCGGACCCCAGCAGCGGAATCTTGCCGCGCAGGCCCATGGCATCGTAGTCCTTCACGAACTTGATGGCGCCGCCGCCAGCGAAGAAGGTGAATACAGCATCGGGATTTGTATCCGCGATGGAGCTCACGTGGGACTGGAAGTTGGTAGATGGGAAGGGCAGGAGCACTTTCTCGACAATCTCGCCACCACCGGCAGTGAACGACTCTTCAAAAGCGTCCAGGCTCTCGCGGCCCATGCCGTAGTTCCAGCTGATGGCATAAACCTTCTTGTACCCCTTTTCCAGAGCGACTTTGCCCATGGGGTAGGATGGCTGCCAGGATGAGAAGGACGTCCGGAACATGTTGGGCGAGCACAATGGGCCTGTGGCCGCTGCCGCACCTGCGTTCGGAATGATCATCACGGTGTCCTTGCCACGAAGCATCTTGATCATGCCCATGGCAACACCGGAATGAACCGGGCCAATTATAAAGTCCGCTTCGTGTTGGTTCAGCAGAGACGACGCCAGTTCCGGAGCCCGTGATGGTTTGGCTTCGGTATCCAGCTCAATAAATTCAATGTCCGCGCCGTGCAGGTTGGCGGCGTTTTCCTTCAGCGCCAGCTTCAGGCCGTCGCGCCCGGCTTCGCCCAGTTGTGCGTAGATGCCACTGAACGGCAGCATGACGCCAATTTTTACCGGATCGCCGGCGGCATGTGCGCCAAGGCTCATGCCTGCGGTCAGGGTAGTTGCCAGTACAGCGCTGGCAAGGGATTTGGTCCTGTTCATTTCAACACCTCGAAATTTTTGTTTTGCGGTTCTGTCATTAGAGTCTTCGAGGCGAAAGAGCAATATCCGTTTTCTGCACACCGGTGTCCTGTGGTTGCAGCGCTATTAACGACACTTTGAAATTCAGGTATTTGAAGGATAAAAAAGCCCGAAGAGCAGGGGAGCTCCTCGGGCAAGAGCAGATCATCCCCTCAGGGATCGCCACTCAACAAGGAAAGCGAGGTTCAGGTCGAGTATCAGAAGGGGTATTGGATACCTTCCTCCATCACACTGACCCACTGGCTGGTGGTGAACTCTTCAATGTTGGCAGGTCCGCCAAAGCGGCCGCTGTTGCCGGAACTGCCCAGGCCGCCGAAGGGCACCTGGAACTCGTTGTTCACCGTTTGATCGTTGATATGGATCATTCCCACCTGGATTTGGTTGGCGATTTGCAGGGCGCGCTCTGTCGATCTCGAGTGGATGGCTGCCGCCAGGCCGTAGAGTGATTCGTTGACCAGACTGCAGGCGTTGTCATCAGAGTCGAAGGTCATCACAGGTGCTACCGGGCCAAAGACTTCCTCGGAGAAAACCGGCATGTCCGGGGTAACGTCGGACATGACGGTAGCCTCGTAATAGTTGCCGTTGCGTTTTCCGCCGACGACAATTCTGGCACCCATCTCGACCGAGCGATTGACGATGTCTTCGACGCGTTTTGCCTGAGCCTCATTGATCAGGGGGCCAAGGTGAGCCTGCTCCTGTGCAGGATTACCGCAAGCGAGGTTTCCAGCACGGGCGGCCAGACGCTCAATGTACTCATCCGCCACCGAGCGATGCACCAGGTGACGCCCCGTCTGCATGCAGATCTGCCCCTGGTGCAGGAACGAGCCCCAGGCCCCGCAGGAGCTGGCGATGTCCAAGTCTGCGTCCTCAAGCACCACCTGGGCGTTATTGCCGCCGAGTTCCAGTGCCGCTTTCTTCAGCATTCGCCCACAGGTTTCACCGATCTTCTTGCCCACGGCGGTTGAGCCGGTGAATGAGATCATCTTGACCAGCGGATGCTCAACCAGTGCCTGGCCGACGTCGGGGCCACCAGGCAGCACGTGGAATACTCCTTCAGGGAGCCCGGCATCTTCCAGAATTTTTGCCATCAGCACACCACCACAAATACTGCTCTTGGGATCGGGCTTCAGTATCACGCAGTTACCCATGGCCAACGCCGGAAATACGGACCGCATGGCAAGAAGGATAGGGAAGTTCCAGGGGGCGATAACGCCCACGGTACCAATGGGCACACGCTTCCAGTAGTTTCGTTTTCCTGGCATATTGGACGGGAAGATTTCGCCACTGGGTTGCATTGGCAGGGCCGCCGCCATCTGAGCCTGTTCATAGGTGGCCTGCAACTCCCAGTCCGCCTTTGGACCGATGGAGCCGCACTCACGGGTATTCCATCCGTTGATTTCATCCGCGCGTTCCTTGAGCAGGGTGGCGGCTTTACGCAGGATCTCGGCTTTTTGATCAAAGGGAACCGCCACCCACTGCGTCTGGGCGTCCCTGGCAGTGGTTGCAGCCCGGTCAACGTCAGACGGCGTCGCGGCTTTCAGCTGTGAAATAACCTCTCCGGTCGCGGGTTCCGTAACGTTGATCTGCTCGCCGTTCCCGCTCTTCCATGATCCCAGGAACAGGCGCTGCTGCCACACGGGGTTTGCTGGCATATCCATGATCTGTCCTCCTTAATGTTTCCGTCGTGATCAGGCGTGGGCCCGGTTGATCTGGTCGCTGATGTAATGTGCCAGTGCGTACACGGTTTCCGACGGGTTGTAGCCGATCGACGTAGGCAGCAGGCTCGCATCCACGATGTAAAGGTTCTTTATCTCGTGGGTTTCGCCCATGGGTGAAACCACGGTGGTCTTGGGGTCCGCGCCCATGCGGCAGGTGCCCTGGGGGTGGAACGACGTGTACCGATAGCGAGCGGGCTCGTTGTCGAGGCTGTCGATCACGGCATCGATCTGATCGACGCTGTCGATGGTCAGTTTCTGGGAAGTAGGAATATAAAGCTGCTTGGCACCGGCCGCAAACAGTACTCTCGCGTTGGTCTTGAGGCCTTCCTTCATGATGTCGAAATCGCCATCATCAACGAAGTACTTGATCTCCTTGGCGCCGTTTTTCCAGTTCACTTCGCCCACGTTCTGGTCGTGGATCAGGGTGATCAGGCGAACGGTGTTCCGGTATTTGGACATGTAGGACGCGTAGGGTTTTCCGGTGCCAGGCTCCACCTGGAAGCTGGCTTCTACTGGATCCTGAATGGCGTCCAGAAGCAGGTAACCACCGTCTTTTGGCATGGTGTGCTTGTCCATGTATAGGGAATGGGTGGCGCCGTAGAAATTATCGATATCCTCATCGAACATGCCGGTGACTGACATGGTGGGATGGCAGGCGAAATTCTTGCCAACCTGCCCGTTACCGTTGGCCAGATTGCTTTTCTGCAGCAGGATCGGCATCTGGATCGGGCCGGCGGCACCGACCACAATCGGCGCGTTGACCCTGAGTTTGCTTTTAACCGTTTTGCTCTGTTGATCGACGATTTCCGCCAGTACGCCCGTTGCCTTGCCGTTGTTGGCCAGGATCTGAGTGGCTCGCGTATCGGAATAAATCGTAGCGCCATAGGCTACGGCCCAGGGCAGGTAAGTAATGAGCATGGACTGTTTGCGGTCTGACTTGCAGCCAGCGAAACAGAAGCCGGTCATGGCGCAGTTACGGATATTGCGTTTGGCGTTGCCCTCGGGAAGGTTCAGTTTTTTCATGCCTCCTTTGAGCAGTTGGGCGCCGGCACTGGTTTCAAACGCCTTATTGGGGGCGATGCCGAGGTTGGCTTCGACTTTGTCAAAGTAAGGAGCCATGACTTTGGGCGTCAGGTTGGTTAGACCGAACTCTTTCGCCCATCGATCGAGATAGTAGTCCGGAGTGCGAAAGCACAATGCCGCATTGACGACGGTAGAGCCACCAACACAGGCACCCTGCAGAATCGATATGTCGCCCGCGGAATTGGACTGGCCGCCATGATCGGCATAGAGGGTGTCCATAGACACAGCGTGCATTTCGGTAAATTTCTCGGAAGGCACGTAAGGGCCGGCTTCCAGTACCACCACTTTTTTGCCTGCTTTCGCCAGCTCGTAGGCGGCAATGGCACCACCGGCACCCGAGCCGATGATGACGGCGTCAGCATTGAGTTCGATGTTGTCATTGGTGACATCTGACGCTTGGGTGACCTGCAAACCATGGGCAGGCACCGTTTTAGCTTTGATTGTTTCTTGCATGGTCTACTCCCGCCTTTCAGCTTTTCGGTAGAGGGGCGTTGCCCAACGATTCCAGGTTCCACTTATCCGTTACGGGCCCGCCGTAGCCCAGAGGTGCCCAAGTTGGCGGGTTCGCCCAGTAGGACAGGCCAACCAGTTTTTTCAGGCCCATGGCCAGTGCCCGATGAGGCACCTCATCGGAATCGGCCCAGGTGTCACAGAAGGTAGCGGCCTGCTCGTCGGATAAGTCCACAAAGGGCTTGCCATACTCGGCTTTGGGGCCGTCGTTGAAATAGGCGATACCGCCTTTCAGGCCTTCAAGGATATGAGGTTCCATGGTGGCCAGCAGCGCGGCGTCCAGTGTCTGCATGACCGGAATTTCGCTGGCGGGAACCAAGCCAGTTCCTTCGGTTACCAGCATGACCTTCATGAGCCGATGCATGACTTGGTATTCGCTGGCGGACATTACCTTAATGCCCTCTGGCATTGAGGCGAAGGCATTCGCAGCACCGAGAAGCCCGGTGCCTACGGAAGCCGCCACCGCGAGGCCGCTGGCGGCCTTCAGGAAGCTGCGGCGGCTCAGGCCGTTGATCTGGTCGATGGCTTCTTTTGTTTGATCGCTCATCTGACTCATAGTCTTCTCCGGAATCATTGCCTGGGTTAGCAGGCTCTTACTTGTGAATATGGGCTCAGAATACCTTCAGTACGCGAAAGTTCACGCGGGTATCCTCTTCGAAACCGTTTTCCACGTTAATGTCTTGGCCGGCCTGGACCTGCAGTTGCACGGTCGGGTCGACAAAGGTGGCATAGGTGGCCAACCAGCGGTTGGTGTTGACGCGGTCGTCCTGATCCTGTCCGCCAACGGTGGTTTCTCCTCCAAAGGAATGGTAGTAGGAAAGCGCCACATGACTTTGCTTGGATAACAGGTAGCGGAGGTGACCTTGCAGGCTCTGGGCGTCTTCCTGTTCGCGTTTAAAGCCCAGGAAATCATCATTGTCTCCGTACACGGAATACTCCGCGATCAGATCCAGAACCACACTGTTGCTCAAATGCTTGACATAGGCCGCCTGAAAAATGCCCTTCCAGCGGTTCTCGCCAATGTTCACTGGTCCCTTGTCGTCATCGTACTGGCCGACAGGTACGGAGGCGAAAGCGGACAGGCCAACCCATTGTTGATCGTCGGGGTTGTTGAGAACCCAGGCAGTTGCGCCAATGATGGGGTCGCCGACGCCGCTTTCCGAGGTGGGTTGAAGCGGGCCAAACGGCTCCTCCAGTTCCACCTTGCCGAAAGGCACGATGATCTGTGGGTCCACGATCACACCGCCAATGTCCATGTAGTGAACGAAACGGGCGAGGCCGATGATGGTATTTAGTCCAGCATCCACCGGTACCTTGTCGCCATCGGCGTAGACAGTATCGCGGGTTGCGTACTGGCCATAGAGGATGCCGAGGTTCACGCCCGCAGGCAGTGGCGTGTAGTCGCCTGGGTCAGTGGCAATTTCGGCTGCTTGGGTCGTGGCGGAGAAAAAGCCGGTGGTAAGTGCCAGGGCAGAACCCATGGCCAATGATTTGAACGGTGTGTTCTTCAGCGTCGATCGCATGGTTGGTCTCCAGATATCGTGTTGTTTTTGTCAACGCGAAAACGGATAGCGACGATCGTGCCAGAAAATCGGATTTTCAAAAAAATATCTTATATACAGTTAGTTAAGTATTTATCGCTATTTCTGGGGCAGGGTTGGGTAGGGTCATGAATGTCTCAATTCGGGAAACATGGAGACACTGTCTCATAATGAGACAGTGCGTGGCATACCAACGAATTTCCGCGCAATCGTTACAAATAAACGTGTTAAAGTTTCACGGGTATGACAACAAGAGCCGACATGGCCAGAACGCAGGGTCGCATCAAACGAAGATAATCAGCCCTGCGAGAGAGGTAACATTATGAACGCCATTATTCCTGCCGACCACAGGCGAGCCAAGGCACGTGAAACGTTTTTCGAACATGGTCAGATTCCAACGGGCTTGATTGACGATGCTATTGTCAATTCCTGGCAGCGTTGTTCCGCAGCGAGCAAAAACGTCAGTGAACGGGTTCAATTCGACACTGTGTCCAGAAGTGGTCTGTTGGAGCTCATGGACAGCAACCAAATCCTGCTGGAGGCGGCCACCCAGCCGTTGGAACAGTTAGGCCAGACCGTTAATGGCGCCGGCTATTCCGTCCTACTGACGGATGACAAAGGGGTTGCTCTAGCGGCGCGACGTTCGGGGCGATGCGCTAACACTCTGATTAACGGTGCGTTCCGGCAGGGCGTCAACCTTTCCGAGGCGACCATCGGCACTTCTGCGATGTCTTGTGCCGTGTCAGAACGGCGTCCTGTACTGGTCTCTGGAGTTGAGCACTACCTGCATGCCAACCGGGTATTCAATTGTGCGGCTTCTCCCATTGTCGACCCCATGGGCCGGGTACTAGGTGCCATCGATATTACTCGTGGTAATCCGCTGGAGCCGGGAAGCGCTCTTTCGTTGGTGCAACAGTGTTCGGCTCGGGTCGAACGCCAGTTGATGGGGATGTTGTCGCCCTGGCTCATGGTCAGCCTAGGTTGGGAGCAGAATGATCTTCGTGCCTCTGGTGATCTACTGGTAGCGCTTGGGCAGGAGGGGCAGGTGCTGGGCCTGTCGCCGCGGGTGCGTGAGTTGACGGGGCTGGCCTCAACGGATGAGAGGTTGTGCTTTCAGGATCTGTTTGACCTGCGCTTTGATGAGCTGGTCGATGGGTTTCGTGGTCGGAAGCAGCCGATGACGGCCAGGATGCACTCCGGGCTGTCATTTTCGCTTCGCCCGGTGAATACCGATGCTCGAAAAACCGTCAGGCGCAGTTCTGCGAATCCTCCGGCGAAGCGTTTGCCGGACTCCACGGATTTTGGTGATCCTGCCATCAGCCGTCAGGCCACCCTTGCAGGCAGAGCGATGGAGAAGGGATTGCCGGTGCTGATACTGGGAGAGACCGGAACCGGGAAGGAAGTGATGGCGAAATCGCTTCATAGTGGCAGCATGTCTTCCTCCGGCACGTTCGTTGCCATCAACTGCGCCGCCATCCCGGAGTCGCTGATTGAAGGCGAATTGTTTGGCCATGCCGAGGGCGCCTACACGGGTGCTCGGCGAGGGGGTGCTCCTGGCAAGATTGAGCATGCGGATGGTGGCACCCTGTTTCTGGACGAAATTGGTGACATGCCGTTGGGACTTCAGTCGCGGTTATTGAGAGTGTTGGAAACTCGGGAAGTGACCCGTCTCGGAAGTGCAACACCAAAGCCGGTCCGTTTCCAGTTGATCTGCGCAACCCATCGGAACCTATCGGAAGCCGCCCAAAACGGGGATTTCCGCGAAGACCTGCTCTATCGCATTAAAGGTATGACAGTACGCTTGCCAAGGCTGGCGGAACGTTCGGACCTGAAAAACTTCATTGTCGACCGGTGCCGGGTTCTGACACAGGGCAGTCGCGAGCTCTCACAAGACTGTCTGGATGGATTGATCCGTTACGACTGGCCGGGAAATGTCCGTGAGCTCATTTACGCTCTGACCCATGCCGACGCACTGGCGGAGCCTGATGAAGTGCTGGAACTTTGCCATTTTCCGGAAGAAATAGCGGCCCCGACAACCGTGGCCGTTGGAAGCAATCGTACGGTGAATAGAGGCGGTACCCTCAAGAGCCTGGAACGTGCTGTTATTGACGAGGCGCTGGCTATTGAGGGGGGCAATGTCAGCCGGGCAGCGAAACGGCTGGGCATTGGTCGAGCGACACTGTATCGCCGCTTCAAAGCCGGCAGTGAGAACGGGCCCTAGTGTCTGTGGTTGTCACTCGGCGGAGGGAGGGCCCGGAAACACGGATCAGCGTGCAGTACTGAGGTCGGTATAAAGCTGATGGGTCAGCTCACGCTGAACTTGTAGACGATCAGTAATTCCCTGCACCACTTCCATTCGGGCCACGGCCCCGGCCTGAATATCCTTCATTGCCTGTAAGGCTTCACCGGACTGGCCCAGGCACTGGTTGCACGACTCGCGGATTCTCTCCATGCCATTGCCCGCGTCCACCGACGTGGTTGTCAGGCTGTTGGCGATGGCGCGAATGCCTTCGCTGGATTCGTTGGCACGAACCGCAAGATGGCGCACTTCGTCTGCCACCACGGCGAACCCTCTGCCATGTTCCCCCGCCCGGGCGGCTTCAATGGAAGCGTTCAGGGCCAGCAGATTGGTCTGTTTGGCAATATCCTGAATGTTGCCGACGATGCTGCCAATTTCCTCGGACTGTGTACCCAGTTGGGTGAAGACCTCGTCAATGCGTCCCATGAAATCGGCCAGTTCCCGGATGGAGGCTTCGGAGTCGGAAATGCAGCTGGCGCTGTGGGTGACTTTGGCGCCCGATGCCTTGGCGAGTTTGCCGGCCTCGCCCATTTCTTCCAGGATGACCTCGACATTATTGCGCAAATCGTCGAGGTGGCTGATGAGCATGGGGTCGGGGGCTAACGGTTGTTCTTGCAGGTTGGTTTCCGGCACCGGCTCTGCGACAGGTTCCGGTACGGGCACCGGTATTTCCTCACGGACGGTGATAACCTCTGGCTGCCATTTCACGCAGAGGGCGAGAGCGGCGGCAACAAGGCCCAGGGTCAGAGTTGCGGCAACAACCTGAAGGAGGCTGCCTGCCGTGGCAAGCAACAATACGATGCCCACTAACGCCAGGATCAGTGCGCCGTAGATGGGGGTTTTGGAAGTTCCGGAGTGTGTCGGTTCCTGTTCGAACGCGAGGGTGTCGGCCATAGTGGTGTTTCCGCAGGGCAATAGTTCTGATTGTGCTGAAACGCTAAGGCTTTTTTGGCGGCGCCACTATCCGCTGAGTGCAGAGGTGTGTCCGTATAATGAAGTTGGGTGCTGGCGAGAGTAAAAGCCAGGCCGGGAGACGAACGGGCCTGGCTTGTATGTCGATCAGGCCAGGTTGTTGACCAGGATCTGGGTTAGCTTGTCCGGGCACTCAACGGAAGGCACATGGCCAACCTGCTCCAGAATGACCGGCTCCGCCGCGCCGCTGGCGTCGGCCAGCGCCCTCAGGGTGTCTGGCGGTGTGGCCACGTCGTCGGACCCTCCCACTAACCGGAGTGGTACGCGTTGCTCGCTGAGCATTTCGCGGAAGTCGACCCGCCCCAGCATTTCGCACAGCAGGGCATAACTACGGTTATCGCCGCGCCCCATGATCACGCGCCAGCCTTCCACCAGCGCTGGTTGCTGTTCGCAGACGCTGGGGCCGAACCAGCGCGGCACAATATCCACCGCCATGGTGCTCAGGCCCAGTTCCAGAACGCTCGCAGAACGGGTGTTCCATGCATCGGGGGTGCCGATGACGGCTCCGGTGTTGGTGAGTGTGGCGGACAGCAATCGGTCTGCATGCTTGCTGACGAGCTGTTGGCCAATCACGCCCCCGATGGACGTGCCCGCGAAGTGGAAACGCTGTGCCTCGGCGGCAGTGGCGAGTACGAGGGCCTCCTGTGACAAGTCTTCAGGGGTGATCTGGTCACTGGCCTCTGGCCAGGCCGCGCTGGCGCCATGTCCTGGCAAGTCCCAGGTGAGTACCCGGAAGCTGTTCAGCAGTGCGGGGATCATGTCGTCCCACACGGCCTGCGTCATGCCCAGAGGGTGTGCCAGCATCAGCAGCGGTTTTGTGCTGTCACCGAGCAGGCGGTAACAGACAGTGCGGCCGTTGTGTTTCAGAAAAGCCATGGTAGCTCCTTGCCTCAGACGCGTTCGATAAGTGTTGCAATACCCTGGCCGACGCCAACACACATGGTGCAAAGCGCGTATCGGCCGCCGGTGTGTTGCAGCTGGTGGGCTGCCGTTTGCAGCAGTCGTGCGCCAGACATGCCCAGTGGATGCCCAAGGGCGATGGCGCCGCCGTTCGGGTTGACCCGGGGATCGTCGTCGGCAACGCCCAGTTCCCGTAGTACGGCCAGTCCTTGCGCTGCAAAGGCTTCGTTCAGTTCGATCACGTCGATGTCGTCAATGCCGATGCCTTGCTTCTCCAGCAGTTTTCGAACGGCGGGGACCGGGCCAATGCCCATAATACGCGGTTCCACGCCGGCCGTGGCCATGCCCAGGATTCGGGCCATGGGTTTTAGGTCGTGGGCTTTTACCGCATTTTCACTGGCAACCAGCATAGCCGCAGCACCATCGTTGACGCCGGAGGCATTGCCGGCGGTCACGCTTCCGCCTTCCCGGAAAGGGGTTGGCAAGGAGGCGAGTTTCTCCAGGGTGCTTGCACGAGGATGTTCGTCGGCATCGAATACCAGTGGGTCCTGTTTTCGGCGCGGAATGGATACCGGCACGATTTCTTCTGCGAAGCGGCCTTCCTTCTGTGCCCGGGCGGTTTTTTCCTGGGAACGGAAGGCAAACAGGTCCTGATCTTCCCGCGACACCTGGTACTGCTCGGCGACGTTTTCCGCGGTTTCCGGCATGGAGTCGATGCCGTATTGCTTCTTCATCAGTGGGTTCACGAAGCGCCAGCCGATGGTGGTGTCTTCGATCTTCTGATCCCGTGAAAAAGCCGAGTCAGCCTTGCCCATCACATAGGGCGCGCGGGACATGGATTCCACGCCGCCGGCCAGTACCAGCTCCATTTCGCCGGCGCGTATGGCGCGAAAGGCGGTGCCCACTGCGTCCATGCCGGAGCCACACAGGCGGTTGAGGGTCGTGCCGGGCACGGAGGTGGGCAGGCCTGCGAGCAGGGCAGACATCCGGGCAATATTGCGGTTGTCTTCACCGGCCTGGTTTGCAGACCCCATCATCACTTCGTCGATGGCGGCGGGGTCGAGTTCCGGGGCCTGTTCCAGTACAGCCTTGAAGATATGTGCCGCGAGGTCATCGGGGCGAACGCTGGCCAGGGTGCCGCCGAAACGGCCAATGGCCGAACGGCGGGGGTGGCAGAGATAAACGTCAGTCATGATAGTCCTCACTGTTGGCCGGCATGATGCGCGTTGGTGCGCGCTTTCAGGTCACGCAGGATGTCCAGCTCTTTGGCACTGGGTTCCGGCGTTGTTTCCAGCTGTTCCGCAAACCGGATCTCCCAGCCAGTCGCTTCGATCACTTCTTCCCGGGTTACGTTCGGGTGTAAGGATGTGACCACCAGTTCTTTGGTGTCCGGATCGGGCTTGAGAATGCACAGATCGGTAATCACCACCGTGGGGCCGCGACCGATATTAGGGACATTATCCCGTGCGGTGCCGTCACGTCCAAAGCCAACGGTGGTGACGAAGTCCACGTCCTTCACGAAGGTGCGTTTGGAATGCTTCACGGTAATGAACACTTCCTTCGCGTTGGTGGCGATTTCAGGGGCACCGCCACCGCCTGGCAGTCGCACTTTCGGTTCGCGGTAGTCTCCAATCAGGGTGGTGTTGAGGTTGGCGAAACGGTCGATCTGGGCGGTGCCCAGGAAGCCGACACTGATGTGGCCGCCCTGGAGCCAGTAGCGGAACATCTCCGGAACGCCGACGGTGGTCAACGCCGATTCGCACAGTTCGCCATCACCGATGGACAGTGGAAGAACGTCCGGTTTGGTCTGCAGGGTGCCGGATTCGTAAATCAGGGTGACGTCGGGCGCGTGGGTCAGGCGTGCCAGGTTGGCGGCCTCACTGGGCAGGCCGATACCGACGAAACAGGTCATGTCGTTGGTCAGTGCGCGGGCGGCAGTGACGCTCATCATTTCCGAAGAGGTAAATTCAAGGCTCATCACGCAGCTCCTTTTTCAAATACGTTGTCTTTCAGCCAGCTCTGGAAGGTTTCCCGGTCCCGGGCAATGCCGTCCCACTCTTTGTAGAAAGCGTTGTCGCGGTCGTAGTAGCCCAGCGCATAGGACGGGCTGGCGCCTTTCGGGGCCTCGGCAATGGCCGTAACCGCCCAGGACGGCAACACGCAGGCGTTCACCGAAGCGCCCAGATCGTCCACCACTTCTTCAACGGTCACGATGCTGCGCTTGGCGGCCAGAACCACTTCTTTCTGGATACCCACAATGCCTTCTATCAGTACATTGCCTTTGCGGTCGGCCCGCTGGGCATGAATCACAGCAACGTCCGGACGTACCGATGGCACGGCGGCCAGGCGCTCTCCGGTGAACGGGCACTCGATGAATTTGATCTGGTCATTCACCTTTGGCAGATCGCTGCCCACGTAGCCACGGAGCACTGCCAGTGGCAGGCCAGCAGCACCGGCTTCATAGGCGCAGGCCATGGCAGCGTGGCTGTGCTCCAGGATCTCCAGTTTATTCGGCCAGCCTTTCTCGACGGCATCTCGCAGGCGATGCAGTGAGCCCACGCCTGGGTTTCCGCCCCAGGAGAAGATCAGTTTCCGGACGCAACCCGCACCGATCATCTGGTCGTACACCAGATCCGGTGTCATGCGGATGAGCGTCAGGTCGCGCTTTTCCTGGCGGATGATTTCGTGGCCCGCAGCGAAGGGGATCAGGTGTGTAAAGCCTTCCATACAGACCGTGTCGCCGTTGCTGATATAGCGGCTCACGGCTTCCTTGAGAGAGAGAAATTCAGCCATTACAGAATCTCCAGTGCAGTGCATTGTTGAAAAGTTCGATATACGAACATAAGTTTAATATGCGAACATAATGACTCGAAGGTTTTGTCGTCGTCAAGTACAAATTTTCACCAGTTGATAAAAATGCACGGATGTTCGGATAGCGAACGAGCTGTTACCATTCGAACAGGCTGTGTTCAGGCGAGTAAGGAGTAGGAATGGACGATCAGGTTCTCAGGCCCGGAGACCGGGATTATGTAGGCGCACTGGCGTCAGGGTTGGAAGTGTTGCAGGCGTTTGACGCTGAGCATCCACGGATGACCCTGAGCGAGGTGGCGACACGGACGGATATGGACCGGGCCAAGGCGCGGCGTTTCCTGCTCACTCTCCACGCACTGGGATTCGTGAAGCGCAACGGCCGGCAGTTCGAACTGACGCCCCGGGTTTTACAGCTGGGTTATGCTTACCAGGCCTCGAACCAATATCGGGCGGTCATCCAGCAATACCTGGAGGACATCACGGCGGAACTCGGGGAGTCGTCCTCGCTGGCGGTGCTGGATGGTGACGATGTGGTGTACGTGGTGCGCTCTTCGGCCCGACACCGGCTGATGGCGATTACCCTCTCGGTGGGTACACGACTTCCGGCGGCCTATACCTCTATGGGCCGGGTGCTGCTGGCGCAGTTGCCGGAAGCGGAGCTGGAGACGTTTCTTCTTCGCGTGAAGCTCGAGCCCTATACCGCTTCTTCCATTACCAATGCCAATGCCCTGAAGAAAGACATTGCGAAGGTCCGGGAGCAGGGCTATTCGATTGTGGATCAGGAGCTCGACTCAGGCCTTCGTTCCGCTGCGGTGCCGGTGTTTGCCGGCAATGGCGAGCTGCTGGGCGCGATCAATATCAGTACCAATGCGGCGCGGGTGGATATGGAAACACTGGTGGGGGTGTATTTGCCCCGGTTGCAGCAGGCGGCCGAGGCTGTACGGCGAACGACCCGCTGAAATCACGGATACCGGCCCGTCAGCCGGTTTTCCACCAGCTCATCCAGAATCGTGTTCGCCAGTCGCATCACCGCATTGGGGTTTTCTCCCCGCCGCCGTGACGCAATGACCGGTACGCTGATGTTGTCATCTTCCAAAGGCATGTAGTCCACACCTTCCCGGTTCAGCCGTCGGACCTGCTCCGGCACCAGGGTAAACCCCATATCCGAAGCCACCAGTGACAGCGCCGTCTGCAGGTCATTGACCTGTTGCATCACGTTGATACGCAACCCGCGACGATGGAACAGGCCCTGGGTCAGATCGGCGAAGTTCGGGCCCGGGCCGGACGGGAAGGTGATCATCGGCCATTCCGACAGCTCCTTCATGGACGGCGGGTGCCGGGTCAGGGGGTTGCCGGCGGGAATGGCCGCGATAATGGGTTCGTCGAACAACAGTTCCTGATCAACATCCGGGTCTTCGATGCGCACCCGGCCAAAACCGATATCAATCTTCCCCGATTTCAGCGCATCTACCTGCTCCCGTGTTTTCAGTTCGTGCAGGATGATTTCCAGGTTCTTGTTGCGCCGCAGGCGCCGGACCATCAGTGGCAGTTGCCCGTAGAACACGGAGGGTACGAAGCCGATGGAAAAAACGGTTTTGCGGTGTTGGGCGATCCGGCGGGTGTCGCTGACGGTTGCGGCCATCTTGTCGAGAATCTGCCGTGCCTGCTCAAGAAAGTATTCACCGCCGGTCGTTAATACCAGCCCCCGGGGCTTCCGAATGAACAGCGCAACCCCCACTTCTTCTTCCAGCTGTTTGATGGCACGGGTCAGAGGTGGCTGGGCGATAAACAGCTTTTCCGCAGCACGAGTGAGGTTCAGTTCCTCTGCCACCGCCACGAAGTAGCGCAAGTGTCTCAGCTCCATCCATACCTCCAGGGTATCGCTTCGTACTTAATCAATATTGGCTCCCATACGTGAAACTTCGTACTGTCCGAATGACAGGCATTTTAACTTGCGATTCGGAGAGCACATGTCCGCCACCATTCAGTCCATTGAAGCCATCCTGGTCGATATCCCGACCATCCGGCCGCACAAACTATCCATGACAACCATGGGGGTTCAGACCATGGTGATCGTGCGGGTGAAGGATTCCGATGGCCTGGAAGGTTTGGGTGAAGCCACCACGATTGGCGGCCTGGCCTACGGCCCGGAAAGCCCCGAAAGCGTGAAACTTACCATCGACACCTATTTCAAGCCACTGCTGATCGATCAACCAGCGGATGCCATCAATACTCTTAGAGTAAGGCTAAACCGTGCGACCCGCGGAAACAACCTGGCCAAGTCCGCCATTGAAACCGCGCTGCTGGATCTGCAGGGAAAGCGCCTGAATCGTCCGGTTTCCGATCTGCTCGGCGGCGCTCTGCATCAGCACATTCCGGTGCTCTGGACGTTGGCCAGTGGTGATACCGCCAAAGATATCGATGAGGCGCACAGTCTGATCGCGCAACAACGCCATTGCGATTTCAAGCTGAAAATTGGTTCTCGCGCGGTGATGGATGATGTGCGCCATGTGGCGGCTATCAAAGAAGCCGTGGGGGAGCAGGCCAGTGTGCGTGTTGACGTCAATCAGGCCTGGGATGAAGCCACGGCAGCCAAGGGTATGGCTGAGTTGCAGGCCGCGGGCATTGATCTGGTGGAGCAGCCGACTCCGATGAAGGATTTCGGAGCCCTGGTACGACTGTCCGAAAAATTCCATATCCCGATTCTGGCCGATGAATCCGTAGCCGACGCCAAGGATCTGTTTGCCCTGGCGGCCGGAGGATTCGCCGGTGCGGTGGCCATGAAAATTGCCAAGGCAGGCGGTCCGATCCGAGCGTTGGAACAGGCGATGGTTGCCCAGTCCGCAGGACTCGGACTGTACGGCGGCACCCTGCTGGAAGGCACCATCGGTACCGCCGCGTCCCTGCACGCCTGGTCCACGCTGGAAACCCTTCACTGGGGAACAGAGATGTTCGGCCCGCTACTGATGAAAGACGACATCGTGGTGCGCCCGCTGAACTTCCACACCAACGGTGTGGACCTGCCGCAGGGCCCGGGCCTGGGTGTCGAGATTGATGAAGACAAGCTGGCGGTCTATCGCAGAGACGCATAGGGCGCCGGCCGTAAGTACGCCGCAAGAATGGATAACGGAGGAAAGCACATGCTGTTCAAAGTTGAGATGAAAGTGAACATCCCCCACGACATGCCCGCCGATGTGGTAGCGGACATCAAGGCCCGGGAAAAAGCTTACGCCCAGGACCTGCAGGAAAAGGGCAAATGGCGCCACCTGTGGCGTGTGGCGGGTAGCTACGCCAACGTCAGTATTTTTGATGTGGAGGACAACGCCGAGCTGCAGGACCTGGTCGGCAACCTTCCGCTGTTCCCGTACATGGATATCACCGTTGCGCCCCTGTGCCGTCACCCGTCATCCATTCACGAGGATGACCGCTAACGGGCGTAATCAGCCAATACCGGCGCCCAATGTTTTCAGGCGCCACACAGAACTTGTTGCCAATTGATTGGGATGTCTGGAGCAACAACAACAAAAGACCGAGGAGACCAACAATGACCGTTAAGACCATGCAATCCGCAGATGTGAAGGAACTGCTGGAGAAAGTAGCCGGCTTCGACAAGGACGGTGGCAATGAGCGCATGAAGAAGATCGTTCATCGCGTCATGCACGATATTTTCCAGATCGTGGAAGATTTCGATGTCACGCCCGAGGAGTTCTGGAGCGCCGTCTATTACGTGGGCGAACTGGGCGCAAATGGTGAGGCAGCCCTGCTGGCGCCGGGCCTGGGTATGGACCGTTACCTAGACATTCGCCAGGACGCCGAAGACGAGCAGGCCGGCCTGACCGGCGGTACGCCGCGCACCATCGAAGGCCCGCTGTACGTTGCCGGCGCCCCCATGAGCGAAGGCTTTGATCGCATGGACGACGGCTCAGACAAGGACGCCGAAGCCATCCTGATCAAGGGCCGAATCACCGATGAAAACGGTGAGCCGCTGGCGAACGCGGTCGTGGATATCTGGCACGCGGATACCAAGGGTGCCTACTCCTATTTCGACCAATCGCAGAGCGAGTACAACCTGCGCCGTCGTATCAAAACCGACGCCGAAGGCCGGTACGCCGCCCAGAGCATCATGCCGTCCGGTTACGGTTGCCCACCGGAAGGCTCCACTCAGCAGTTGTTGAATCATCTGGGCCGTCACGGTCAACGCCCCGCGCACATTCATTACTTTGTGTCGAAGCCGGGTTACAAGCACCTGACGACGCAGATCAATATTGCCGGTGACGAGTACACCTACGACGACTTTGCATTTGCTACCCGCGAAGAACTGGTGGTTGCGGCCAATCGTGTTGAGCAGTCGGAAACAGGTGCACAGCATGGCGTGAACGGACCGATTACCGAGGTTGAGTTCAACGTCACTCTGGTTGCGACAGACAAGCCTGAGCTCCAGGAACGCCACGCACGCCGTCGCGCCCTGGAAACCGACGTTGCCTAAGCGCCACCCAAGAACAAGACGGAGTGAACGACATGACTAGCAAACTCGACAAGCTTGCAGACAAAGTACGCGACGCGGTGATCGCGGATCCGGAAACCGGCCGTTATCAGTGTGATCGGGGTATCTTCACCGACCAGGAACTGTTTGACCTGGAGATGAAGTACATCTTTGAAGGCAACTGGGTGTACCTCGCCCATGAAAGCCAGATTCCGGAGCCGGGCGACTACTTCACGGTGACCGTGGGTCGCCAGCCGGTAGTAATCACCCGCACCAAGGATGGCGAGCTCAAAGCCATACTGAACACCTGCTCGCACCGTGGCGCCACCTTGTGTCGCAAGAAGCGTGGCAACAAGACCTCCTTTACCTGCCCGTTCCACGGTTGGACCTTCCGGAACGACGGCCAGTTGCTGAAGGCGAAAGACCAGAAGAAGGGCGGTTACCCGGAGCAGTTCAATACCGACGGCTCCCACGATCTGAAGCAGATGCCGAAGTTCGGCAATTACCGTGGCTTCCTGTTTGGCAGCCTCAATGCCGATGTGCTTCCGCTCGAGGAACATCTGGGTGAAACCACCAAGATCATCGACAACATCGTGGATCAGTCGGAAGACGGCCTGGAAATTCTGCGGGGCAGTTCGACCTACACCTATGAAGGTAACTGGAAGCTGACCGCCGAAAACGGTGCGGACGGCTACCACGTGGGCACCGTGCACTGGAACTATCTCTCCACCATGGGCCAGCGTAATTACGACAAGGGCGGCACCGAAGCGGTGGATGCCAAGAGCTGGTCCGCCGAGGGTGGTTTTTACTCGTTCGAGAACGGCCACATGATGTTGTGGACCCGCTTGCTGAACCCGGAAGTGCGCCCGATCTTCAGCCAGCTGGAACGTCTGGAGAAGACCTACGGCGAAGCTCGCGCCGATTCCATCGTTCGTACCACCAAAAATCTGTGCCTGTACCCGAACGTCTACCTGATGGACCAGTTCTCGACTCAGATCCGTGTGACCCGGCCGATCGATGTCAACAAGACGGAAGTCACCATTTACGCCTTTGGCCCGAAGAATGAGCCGGCAGAGCTGCGCGCCAAGCGCATCCGTCAGTACGAGGACTTCTTCAACGTGACCGGTATGGGCACTCCGGACGATCTGGAGGAATTCCGTGCCTGCCAGAACGGCTACGAAGCCCGTGACATGCGTTGGAACGACATGAGCCGCGGCGCGGCCCACTGGATCGATGGCCCGGATGAGCACGCCAACCAGATCGACATGAAGCCGACCATGAGCGGCGCCCGTCCAGACGACGAAGGCCTGTATGTGAACCACCACAAACACTGGCAGGTAGAAATGACTCGCGCTATCGAGGCCGAGCGTGCCCGTTTCATTCCTTTGGCTTCGAGTTCAACTGATTCAGAGGAGGCTTCCGCATGAGCCTGAGCTATCACGATATCGAGCAATTCATCATCCGTGAGGCCCGTTTTCTGGACGACCGGGAGTGGGACAAGTGGCTGGAGTGCTACCACGAGGACGTCACCTACTGGATGCCGGCCTGGGACGATGACGATGAGCTGACAGAAGATCCGCAAAGCGAGATCTCGCTCATCTATTACCCCAACAAGGAAGGTCTGGAAGACCGGATCTACCGGATCAAAACCGAGCGTTCCGGCGCCAGCTCCATGCCCGAGCCGCGCACGACCCATTTCACCAGCAATCTGGAGATTCTGTCCCAGAACGAGAGTGAAGTGACGCTGCGGTTTAACTGGCTGACCAAGTCCTATCGCTACAAGAAAACTGCGGAATTCTTTGGAACGTCTTTCTACACCCTGGATGTCACCGGCGACCAGCCGCTGATCCGGGAGAAGAGGATGGTCCTGAACAACGATTGCATCAATCAGGTGCTGGACGTTTATCACCTGTAATTGATGGGGAGAGCATCATCATGAGTTATAACATCGCGCTTAACTTTGAAGACGGCGTTACCCGTTTTGTGTCCTGCAACGAAGGCGAGACGGTTCTGGACGCCGCCTACCGTTCGCAGATCAATCTGCCCATGGACTGCTCCGATGGCGTCTGCGGCACCTGCAAGGGTGCCTGCCGTCAGGGCGAGTTCGACATGGGTGATGAATACATTGACGAAGCGCTGTCTGACGAGGAAGCCGAGCAGGGCATGGTGCTGACCTGCCAGATGGTGCCCTCCAGTGATTGTGTGGTGGAAGTGCCTGTCGCTTCCACCATGTGCAAGACCGGCAATGCGGAAGTGGCGGGAACGGTGGCCGAGGTGAACCTGATCTCGCCCACGTCGATCGAGCTGAAAATCACGGCCGATGAAGACATTGCCTTTCTGCCGGGACAGTACGTGAATATTCAGGTTCCGGGTTCCGAAGAGACCCGGGCCTACTCCTTCAGCTCGCCACCTGGCAGCCGTGATCTCAGTTTCCTGATTCGCAACGTGCCGGGCGGGCTGATGAGTTCGTGGCTCGTGGGCGAGGCCCGCACCGGTGACAAGGTGACCCTGACCGGCCCCATGGGCAGCTTCTATCTACGTCCCGTTGAACGGTCGATACTGATGCTGGCAGGTGGCACCGGCCTGGCGCCGATGCTGGCAAAGCTGGAGTATCTGAAAGCCAATGGCTGTGATCAGCCAACTCACCTGGTGTATGGCGTCAGCAATGACGATGACCTGGTGTGCCTGGATATTCTGGACCGTTTTGCCGCGGAGCTGGATAACTTCAGCTACGTGACGGTTGTTTCCGGCGAAGAAAGTGACCATCCGCGAAAGGGGTATGTCACTCAGCATATGGACGAAGCGCCTGTGAACGACGGCGACGTGGATGTCTACCTCTGTGGTCCCCCTCCCATGGTGGATTCCGTGCTCGGGTTCTTCCGTGAGAAGGGCATTGAACCGAACTCCTTCCACTACGAGAAGTTCACACCCAGTGCACCGTCGGCCAGGGAGAAGGTCGCATGAAAGACCGCTTCACCGACAGGGTCATGGTGATTACCGGCGCCGCCCAGGGGATTGGCAAGCGCGTGGCCGAACTGGCCGCCGCCGAGGGCGCCAGGCTGCTTCTGGTTGATGTTGCTGACTACGTTCAGGGCGTTGCCGCCGAACTGCGTGACCAGGGTGCTGATGCCGTTGCTGTCCAGGCCAACCTGGAAACCTGGGACGGTGCTGAAAGCGTTATGGCAGAAGCGCAGAAGCAGTACGGTCGCATCGATGTTTTGATCAACAATGTCGGCGGTACGATCTGGGCGCAGCCGTTTGAACACTACACCCCGGAGCAGATCGAGAAGGAGATCCAGCGTTCCCTGTTTACCACGTTGTGGTGCTGCCGGGCGGTTCTGCCTCATATGCTTCAGCAGAAGGGTGGTGTCATCGTGAACGTATCGTCGGTGGCAACGCGCGGGCTGATGCGTGTGCCTTATGGCGCGGCCAAGGGCGGCGTGAATGCGATGACGGTTAACCTGGCCTATGAATACGCGCCGCACAATATTCGGGTAAATGCCGCCGCCCCCGGAGGCACAGAAGCGCCCCCGCGCCTGACGCCGCGCAATGCAAAAGAGCAGAGTGAGCAGGAGAAGGCCTGGTATCAGACGCTGATTGACCAGACCACGGAAAACAGCTTCATGAATCGTTATGGAACCCTGGACGAACAGGCCGAACCTATCCTGTTCCTGGCATCGGATGCGTCTTCCTATATGACCGGTACCGTGCTGCCTGTGGCAGGTGGTGACCTGGGATAACCCATTACACAGCTCCGCACAAGAACAAGAGCGGAAGTGAGAGATCATGAGAAACATCGACGTAAACGACGTTATTGATAACGCCACATTCAACAAATTCCACTGGAAAGTCCTTTTCTGGTGCACTCTGATTATTGTCTTCGACGGCTATGATCTGGTGATCTACGGGGTGGTGCTTCCCATCCTGATGGACCAGTGGGACCTGAACCCATACGTAGCCGGTTTGCTCGGCAGCAGCGCGCTGTTTGGCATGATGTTCGGGGCCATGGGGTTCGGAATGCTGTCGGACCGGCTCGGGCGCAAGAAAGTCATCATCACCTGTGTGGTGTTGTTCAGCGTGACCACGGTCATTAACGGCTTCGCCACCACGCCCTGGCAGTTCGGTATCCTGCGATTTATTGCCGGCCTCGGTATTGGCGGTGTTATGCCGAATGTGGTGTCCCTGATGAGTGAATACTCACCTGCCAAGCGACGTAGCACTCTGGTAGCGCTGATGTTCAGTGGCTATGCGGTAGGCGGCATGATGTCTGCCGGCCTGGGCATCTGGATCGTGCCCAACTACGGGTGGGAAATCATGTTCTATCTGGCGGTGGTGCCGATGCTGATGCTGCCATTCATGCTGAAATTCCTGCCGGAATCGGTGGCGTTCCTGATGGCACAGAAACGCGAGAGTGAAGCCCGCGATATCCTGACCCAGGTAGCTCCGCTCAAACACATCAACGAACAGGACGTGTTGACCGTACCGCCAACCACCGACAGCAAGGCCCCTGTGCTCGAGCTGTTTCGCGATGGGCTGGCAATGAGCACGATGATGTTTTGGGTGGCGTTCTTCTGCTGTCTGCTGATGGTGTACGCGCTGGGTTCCTGGTTGCCGAAGCTGATGTCCAATGCCGGTTATGCTCTGAGCTCCAGCCTGATGTTCCTGATGGTATTGAACGTCGGGGCGATCATAGGTGCCGTCGGCGGTGGCTGGTTGGCCGACCGACTGTCGCTGCGCTCGGTGCTGGTGTCTTTCTTTATTCTGGGCTCCGGGTCACTGGTGCTGTTGGGGTACGAAAGCCCGATGTGGTTCCTGTATATCCTGGTGGGTATTGCCGGTGCGACAACCATCGGCTCCCAGATCCTGCTTTATGCCTATGTTGCTCAGTACTACCCGACCAGTATTCGCTCCACCGGACTGGGCTGGGCATCCGGCATTGGTCGCAATGGTGCTATTGTCGGGCCACTGTTAGGTGGCGCACTGCTGGCCATGGCGCTGCCGCACCAGATGAACTTCCTCGCATTGGCGGTGCCGGGTGCCATTGCCACGGTGGCCATTGCTCTGGTCGGTAGTCGTGGATTTGGCTTCCGGCGCGAGCCGGTGGCTCCGAGCGACGGTATGGCTGTTAGCGGTAGCTAAAGCGTTGGAGTGTTGATGTGATCCCAGGGTAGATAGTCAGTCTGACCCTCCTTGGCCCCGGCGCGAAAGTGCCTGGGGCCCTTTTTCGTTAAGCAGAATCATAAAACCAACAACGGATTGCGCTTATGTCGAGACTTCTGAAAGACCTTTCTTTGCCGGCCATTGTGGCCGGGTTTCTGGCCGTTCTGGTGTCCTACTCCGGGCCGCTGGCCATCCTGTTCCAGGCTGGAGCAAGTGCTGGTATTTCCGACCAGATGATGACGTCCTGGGTCTGGGCAATCTCCATGGGGGCGGCGGTTTCCGGCATCATTCTGTCGATCTGGCTCAAGGCGCCAGTCGTCACTGCCTGGTCGGCGCCCGGCACCGCGTTGTTGGTGGCGCTGTTTCCGGAACTGTCGCTGAATGAGGCCGTAGGCGCCTATATTACGGCGGCGGTCATCATTTTTATCATTGGTGTCTCAGGCACCTTTGACACGTTCGTTCGTGCCATTCCCAAGGGCATTGCGGCGGGCATGATGGCGGGCATCCTGTTCCAGTTCGGCGTGGGGGCGTTTACCGCGATTGAAACAACCCCGGCGCTGGCGATTGGCATGCTGCTTTCCTACGTGGTGTTCCGTCGTCTGTTTCCCAAGTACACCCTGATTTTGCTGTTGATTGCCGGCGTGATTCTGGCGGTGGTGTTGGAAGGGGCATCACTGTCTGGCGTGCGCTGGAGTATTGCAGTCCCACAGTTCATTGAGCCGGAGTGGAACCTGGGATCAACGTTGAGCCTGGCGATTCCGCTGGTACTGGTGAGCCTGACCGGGCAATTTCTCCCGGGCATGGCAATCTTGCAGGGGGCAGGGTACTCCGTCAGGGCCAAACCGATCATCGGGGTGACCAGCCTGGTATCGCTGCCGATGGCGTTCTTTGGCGGTATCACCACGGTGGTGGCGGCAATCACCGCCGCCATCTGCACGGGTAAGGATGCCCACGAAGACCCCTCCCGTCGATACGTTGCCGGTGTGTTTAACGGCGTGTTCTATCTGGTGGGTGGCCTGTTTGCCGGTACCATCGTCAGTCTGTTCACCTCACTGCCTGCGGCCTTTGTTGCGGTACTTGCGGGGCTGGCGTTGCTGGGGGCTATTGCGGGCAACCTGTTTGCCGCGCTGGAAGATGCCAGCCATCGTGAAGCGTCATTGATCACCTTTATTGTGACGGCCTCTGGCATGTCGGTGTTCGGGCTGTCGTCTGCGTTCTGGGGTGTTGTGATCGGCTATGGTTGCTACCTGGTGCTTAATGGAAGTACCGGCAGAAAATGATTTCTGGATGGGGTAGGCTGGGGGCTTCTCTGGTTTTGGGGCTGAGTGAGCATGACTGAATCGACCGACCTGCCATTCCGGTTTCGGTTTCGCGTCCGCTACGGTGAATGCGATGCCCAGAGTGTGGTGTTCAACGCACGCTACGCGGATTACGTGGACATTTCCGTTAATGAATATATCCGCGTTCTGTTCGGGGATTACCAGAATCTGCTGGATCAGGATCTGGACATTCAGGTAGTGAGTCTCACCGTGAACTATCGGGCACCGGCGCGCTTTGATGATGTGTTGGAAGCCAGGATACGAGCTGGCCGTATCGGTAACACTTCATTCACGGTGCACCTTGAATTCTATCGGTACGGAGATGGATTGCTGGTGGCAGAGGCTGATATCACCTACGTGTTGATCCAGCCGTCGACAATGACGAAGACGCCAGTGCCAGACGCAATCCGGAAAACGCTGGAGGAAGGCGCTCCCGGCGTGATGATCAGTCACGCCGGGGAGCAAGTTCAGGATCGCTGATCAGCCCTGCTGCAAGGCCTGCATCACCGCCTTGGCGGTGCCTTCCGAGGAGGGCGGGTTCTGCCCGGTAATCAGCTTGCCGTCCACCACGATGTGCGGTGTGAAGTCATCCCCGGAGGTGTAGGTGGCGGTTTTTTCCTTCAGCATGTCTTCCAGCAGGAATGGCACAACATTGGTCAGGCCAACGGTCTCTTCCTCACTGTTGCTGAAACCGGTCACGTTGCGACCGCCGACGAGGTTCTGCCCTGGCTTGATCTCGACATCTCTGAAGACCGCCGGGGCATGGCATACGGCGCCAATGACCTTGTCCTGTTCGTAGGCTGCCTTGATCAGAGCGACGGACTTGTCATCGTTCACCAGATCCCACAGTGGGCCATGGCCCCCGGGGTAGAACAGGGCGTCGTAGTCGTTCATATCCACATCCGCCAGTTTCTTCGTGCTGGCGAGCGCTTCCTTGGCATGGGCGTCCTGCTGGAAACGACGGGTGGTTTCCGTCAGTGCATCCTCTGTTTCACTGTTGGGGTCGACGGGTGGCTGTCCCCCCTTGGGAGAGGCAATGGTGATGTCTGCGCCGGCATCCCTGAAAACGTAATAGGGGGCGGTGAACTCTTCCAGCCAAAAGCCGGTCTTGTGGCCGGTATCTCCCATCTGATCGTGCGAGGTGAGAACCATCAGTACTTTCATGTAACCTGTCCTTTTTGATCAAGGGATGTATTCTGACAACTGCCTTATAACCTTCTTACTTGCGGTGATCCGGCTGGAATTCAACCGTGTGGACGAGCGATCGCACCAGAACACTCATGGCGGAATGATGTTGAAAAAACTGTTTGAACCAACGTTGCGACTGTTCTGTGCGCTGTGTGTCTGGACTGGGGTGCTGACCGTGCCAGTTGCTGTCCAGGCGTCTGAGGACACCGACTGCAAGACGCTGACGGTGAGTGGTAACCCCGAGTACCCACCTCTGCTGTGGCGAAGCACAGAGAAGGAGGGGGTTCTGGTTGGTGCCGTATCGGCGCTGTTACGGGAAATCGTCGAGCCCATGGGGCTGGAGGTTGTGGTCCGGGACCTGGGGTCCTGGGCCCGGGTTCAGCATATGGCTCGCAAGGGTGATATCGATATGGTCGCGGGCGCGTTCATTACCTCAGAGCGTATCGGCTACATGGATTACCTGCTCCCCCCGATCACACATCTCCCCACGGCTGTCTGGGTTCCCAAGGGTGGTGAATTCATCTACCGCCACTGGCCGGACTTGCTGGGGAAGCGCGGCAGCACGCTGATCAACAACAGCTTTGGGCAGAACTTTGATCGTTACGCAGACAACAACCTTCAAATCGAAGGGGTGAGAAGCATCGAGCAATCTTTCAAAATGGCACTTGCCGGCAGGGTGGATTATGTTCTCTACGAGGTGCTGCAGGGGCAGGTGAAGCTGGACAGCCTGGGTGTTGCGGACCGGTTTGAGGCGCTGGAGCCCCCTGTCAGCAGGGAGGGCCTATTCTTTACGTTCTCAAAGGCATCACTGTGTAACACGTTTGAGTTGCGGGAAGCCATAGCCGACCGATTGTACAAACTGGTGAGTGCGGGCCGGGCCAGGCAGTTGATTCATGACTACACCCGGCTATATAGAGGAACGGAGTGAAGGGAGCTTTTGGGTAGCGATCGCTCCGAACAGACTGCAGGCAATAATAGAAACCACGATTGCAGGCCCCGCCGGGATATCCTGGCTGGCGGATAGCCAAAGCCCGACGCTGTGTCCTGAAAAACAGTATGCTGCGGCTGCGAAAAGGCCATGTCCACGAAGAAAACAAAGCATCAGCGGCGCGACAATCAGGGTTGCAAACACGACGTAGATTCCCGCCATGTTGACGGTCGTGGTCACGGCGACCGCAAACAAAGGTAGAAAGCTCAACGAGCGTGTGCGTTCCGACGCTGTACTCTGCCACAACAACACGGCACCGGTGATGGTGACCAGCGGTATCAGCGCCGGGCCGGTGACCCACAGTAGATCCCCATTCAATGTCCTGGCCAGTTGCTGCGCCCCATGGGGATCGTTGCTGACCACCAGAGTGGCGAAGCTTGCCCCGGCGACATAGAGAATGCCAATCATGGCCTCGCGATGTTCGGGCACCCATTTCAGGATCAGGTGCACCATCGCGACGGCTACAAGTGCAAATAACAGCCCGCTGACAGGAAGACCTGCAACGGTGTGGTCTGGTAACAGGGACATCCCGGCCAGCGACCCGAGGGCCGCCCACTGGGCAATCGCCAGGTCTGCAAACACTACGCCCCGCGCCAGTACCCGGTAGCCCAGAGGGACCAGGCTCAGGGCCATCAGCATGCTTGCCCCCAGGGGTGTCAGTAGCCACAACCAGTTAGTCATTGCTGGCACTCTCGTTCGGGCGCTGCGAACGATAATGTTCCAGGCGACCAATGATGTGGCTGATCAGCGCCGCAAGGTGATCGGTGTCCGCGTCATTGGTGACGGTGCTGGGGAGCACTTCAACCGGAAGATCGACCTTCTCGGCTAGCCAGTGTGCGGGACGCTCGTCCTGGTAAGTGGCAATCAGGATCAACGCCAGCTCTGGAATCGCCGGGTCTGAAAGCACATTGCTTAAGTGGGATGCGCTTGGAGGCAGCCCCGGTTTAGGTTCCAGGTCAATGGCAGTGTCAATGCCAAGCCAACGCAGAAGGTATCCGAAGGTGGAGTGTTGAACCCCCACAGACATGCCTTCCAAGTGCCTCGCTGTATCACGCCATTGCGTCGTTTTCAGATGCCAGTGAACCTTCCATTGTTGCTGGCGCAAACGGATACCATTGGTTTGTTCGGGCGCAAGATCAACGATTCTGTCTGCCAGTGCATTCAGGATCACTGGCACACGTTGTGGGTCCAGATGGATGTGTGGATCGCCTTCCGGATGGACGTCGCCCATGCTGCGGTCTACATGTTGGTGAGGCTGATGCAGGTGGACCTGTTCTGCCGCAAAGAACAATCCCGGTTTCCCGGGTTGTACGTCCTGGTTGGATGCCCTGCTGATCAGGGCTGGTAGCCAGCCGGCCTCCAGCGACGCGCCGGTACAGACGGCAAGGTCGGCACGTCGCATGGCTGCAATCAGGCTTGGCCTGGCTTCAATATAGTGGGGATCCTGCATAGCCGTGGTTGCCGTGTGAATGTCCGCATCCGGAACCAGGGCCCGTACAAGGCTTTCCCACTCCGGCTCGCAGGCAAACACGTTGAGAGTTGCCTGGGCTGGCGTTATGACCAGCCCCAGCAGGACGCCCGATAGTAACCGCTTAAAATCCATGGGCACCATGTGCTCCGAAGCTCATTACGTATTGCAGCATGACGGTATTGTCGGCTTGCTCAAATCCTTCTGCCTCCTGGTGCGTGTACTGCAGCCGTACCGTTGAGAAGTGCGAGCGTGACCAGGCCAGCATGACGTCCGTTTCCTTCAGTTCCTGATGATGAAAGTGGTCGCCGTGAGCGTCCTGGAGTTCCACCTGTCCGTAGCGGGCACCCGTGGACCACTGGGGGGCGAACTGGTATACCGCCGACGCATACCACCCTTCATGAACATCGTCCGAGGTGGCATGCTCATTCAGGTTGTCGGCGTACAGGTATTCACCACTCAGGGTCAGTTGCTGCTGGCGGTTGTTGCCTCCGGGGGCCCATTTCCACACCAGATCGGTGATGTAGAGGTTTTCGCCAGTGTAGCCGGCACCATGAGAGTGCCCACTGTGGTCTCCCTCATGATCATGGTCATCGTGCTCCTCGTGGGCTTCGCTGTGAGTCTGACGGTTGTTCAGATACGAGAAGCCCGCCTGCCAACTCTGTGACCGGGAGAGGTCGCCCCCGACTCGTGTATTGACGGTATACACGCCAATGTCTTCGTCACCCTCGGAGAGTCTGCCGCCATCAAAGGCCTCAGCGCCAATCTGCCAATAGAAAGGCGTGGGAAGTAACAGGTTGAGGCGCAGGCCATCGTCGAAATAATGGCTTCCCAGCAGGGCTCGATACACGGCAGGGCGTTCGACGAAGTCGTCCTCGTGGAGGTGGCGACTGTTCAGGTAACCCACCTGAGACAGAAACCGCCCGCCGCGAACACTAAGGTTGTAGGGCATGCCGGTGGTCTGCAGGAAGGCTTCTTCAAGCTCCAGTTCGGTTTCACCTTCGTGATCTTCCAGAACCGCTGTCAGACGGCCCTCGAACAGATCATCGATGGGCGAAGACAGGGACAGTTCGGTATGACCAAGACCAAAGCCTTGATCACGGTGTGACAGGGCCGTCTGGTTCTGTTTGTAATAGCCGTCCAGGATCACGCTGACGTCAGGGTTCAGTTCGTTGGCCTGGTTGGCTTGGATGGTGGCGAGCGGGAACAGGGCCAGCGCGAGAGCGCTGGCACCAATGTATCGGTGTGTCATAGAGGTCCTCTGACTGCAGGATTGTGTGCGGATGGAGCGTTCTCTGGTGTCATTCTTCGTGATCGTGATCGTGATCGTGGTCTGGCAAGCCAAGCCAGACCAGTCCGGATGCGGCGAAGTCCAGAGTGATCGTGCGAACGATGTCACCATCGTGCGTGTCGATCTCGATGATGGTCTGATCGTTGGGGTTCAGCACGAACAAGCGGTCTTCCGACGCGGACTGTGCGATGGCTGGAGCCGCATCCGTCTCCGCCAGAGGGGGCGTGATATCAAGGGTTGCGGCCAGGGCCCATTCGTCGGACGGATGGAAAATCCGCAGCTTGCCGTCGTCGCCCATGACATAGAAAACCTCGCCGTGGGCATCAAAGCCCTGGGCGATACGGCCAACGCCGTCTTCAAGCGCGAGTTCGCTGTAGTTATCCGTGGCCGCTTCGGCATCGATCACAAACAGTTGATCACCGGCAATGCCGACCATTTCCTCAACGTTGTGATGGCTCGCCAGTGTGCCGATCCGGCTGCCGTCTTCCAGGGTGTCAGGGTTGCCAAGCTTGGTCGCCGGATAAGAGACGCCGTGCAGATCAATTACCAGGACGCCATCGCTGCACCCAAAGGCGACAACGTGATCGTTGGCCGCTGCACCGTGGAGCCGGGGGCAGGTTTCGCTGTAGCGTTCCTCGAACGCGAATGCGCCGTTGGCGAAATCGTAGCGCTCGACCTGGCTGGGCAAGGTGGTGTCGGTGACAGAGGCATCGCGGTAGGTAACGAACAGTTTGCTATCCGCAAGTTTGGCAACGCCGTGCATGTTGTTGTCCAGATCCAGGGAGGCTTCGGCGGTTCCTCCTCCCAGCGACTCGTCGGTGAACACGGTGACTTTGGAGCTGGCGGCGTCTGAGCCATCAAAGAAAACGATGCCCCGATCGTCGCCCAGCGAGTAGTGAGTGGGGCGGTTATCGTTCAACGTCAGGTTGAGCATGGTTGGCGTTTCCGCGTAATCATGCATGTGGTCGCCGTGGTCCTCGGTATACAGACCACTGTCGAAAAAAGAAACCAGATCGTCGCCACGCTGAATAACGACCCCATAGCGGCTATCGGGGCTGCTGAACAGTCTGGGGGCTTCCCCCGTCAGTTCAAACGTGGCCAGGGTTTGACCGTTGTCGTCGATGTCCAACACCTTTACGGCATTAGCGTCAGTATCGAACAGCGCTAGACGGCCGGCGGTATCGATGTCGGTATGCTCATGGGAATCATCGTCATCCGAACTGCTGCCGCCACACCCTGCGATCAGGATGGCGGAAAAGGCGATGGCCATGGATGAACGGCCTGAAAGAGCCCAATTCCGTTCGGCTTTCGAATTGTCTTGAATTGTCATTCCAAACTCCTTGTTGTGTTAAATGTTATAACATTGCGTTTCAGAGGTAGCTCAAAGCCAGTCCAGCGCCAGAACCAACCGTGGATGGCGGCCAGGTGAAGGCGACCTGTGGACCAGCCCTTTCCCTTCATTACCCACCCATGACTCACCCTTAAGCAGCGCAATAGTGCCGGTGCCGAGACGCTCCACATTGGTGGGTTCAACCGATTGATCTGGAAGAGGGCCGAGCTGGGAAGGCCGGATAACCTGGTCTTCCGGCAACCACTCCGTGCCGGTTCCCTGATACGTGCACAGAAGTCGCACTGGCACCCGGTCAACGTGAAAGCGAGGGCACATGGTTCCTTTTAATACGTGCAGCCGAAGCCCAACGGTGTCGGGTTCAAACAGGCATCGATACATCCCTATCAGCTCGTCCGCATCAGCCACCCAGTCGTCGGCACCTCCAATGGTCAGCGCCCATTTCGGTAAGGCGAGTGCCGCGCTGTCGGCTTCCAAAAGCGTGACAAAACGTTCCATCTGCCCTTCCCAGGCTGAGAGCTCGGCAGCAAATTGCGCAATTCGGGGGTTCAGAGAGCGGTTGCAGGCAACCAGGTTGACGTCGTCCCGAAAGATTTCAGTCAAGCAACCTGGATGTTCGCCCATGACAGCGATGGGTTTTTCTAGTGCGGGCGGTTGCAGCGTCATGGTCTTGTCCTGATGAAAATAAATGGAGAAAGACGACGGTTCCAGTCGTCGATTTCGACATTAATGTTATGTTATAACATAATGAATTCGAAAGCCAAGCTTTCGCCTTTTGTGCTCAACCCAGAGATAGACCTTGGGGAAGAAGAAAAGCGAAGTGTGACTGACCTACTGGTGGATCAGGAGCAGTTGTTGGCAGGGAAGGCGTTTTGGCAAACGCTCAACGATCCGTTCCCGGCCTGGGAAGAGCTCTGACACCGGTCGAGTGACTGGCCTGGGTGGCTGGGCGCTTCGTGTCGTGGCGGGACTGCTGTTTCAGATCCAGCCACGCCTGAAAAATGCTGCTGGCGTTGCCGGCCAGTTGAGTTGCTGCTCGGCTCATCACACCGTCTCCTGTTTGCATCGACTCACTGAAAGACTAGCAGTAATAATCTTTAATGCAAACGATTATCAATAACAATTTGGAGTGTGGTTGATCTTGCCTGATGGCATACGTTTATTGGATACCCACCCTATGGTCGTTCGCTACCTATCTGTATACACTAAAGAGCTTTGGGGCCCCTCAGCTTACAGGGCCCACAACACTAGGAGGTAGCAGTCGATGGCAATCTGGACCCGCAGTATCCCCACCCTCGAACAAATGGCCGAAGCCAGTAAAAACACCGCTGTCGAGACCATGGGTATTGAATACGTGGAGATTGGTGATGACTACGTGATTGGCCGTATCCCGGTCGATGAACGCACGGTTCAACCGTTTGGCATTCTCCATGGTGGATCGTCAGTGGTGTTGGCGGAGACCCTTGGGAGCATGGCGGCCAATTATTGCTTGCGCAAGGAGAACCAGATTGCTGTGGGGCTGGACATCAACGCCAACCACATCCGCTCCGTTACCAAGGGCTGGGTATACGGAACCGCACGCCCGGTTCATATCGGCGGCACAACGCAGGTCTGGGAAATAAAGCTGGAAAACGAGGAAGGCAAGCTGACCTGTATCTCAAGACTCACCATGGCCGTCATCGACCGAAGCTGACACGTCCGGTGCTTTACGGTTGAGAATGCCCTGTTCGATGAAGTCCTTCATTACGATGCCGAAGCTCTCGTCCGGCACTTCCCGGGCAATCTTGTAGGGTTGTCCGGAGCTGTCCTGCGTTTCTTTTAACAGGTTTGCTTCGCGAAAGATGGCCAGCGGCTGCTTGTTTGCGTCTCGCACAAGCAGCACCCGCGGTTTGAGTTTACTGGTGGGATGGGTGGCCACTACGATGCCTACCTCACCGTTGGTCATTTCCACGATGGAACCGGGCGGGTAAACGCCAACCATGCGGATAAACTCCACCGCCAGCTCCGCATCGAACTGGGCGCCCTTGTTGCGGTGGATAATCTGCAACGCTTCCATGGACGCCCGCCCCTTGTCGTAAACCCGGGAGCTGGTGATGGCGTCGTAGGTGTCGACCAGCCCCACGATTTTCGCGAACAGTGGAATCTGCTGCCCGGACAGGCCTCGTGGATAGCCCTTGCCATCCATTCGTTCGTGATGGGAATAAGCAACATCAACGGCCGCGTGTGCCAGTCGGGGGAGTGCCGCAAGCACATCGCGACCAAAAGTGGTGTGGTTTTTCATCACCGCGAACTCTTTGGGCGTGAGGGCCCCGGGCTTGTTCAAGATCTCGTCATCAATGCGCATCTTGCCGACATCGTGAAGCAGGCCACACAGTGCCACAGTGCGAATCTCGCCTTCCAGCAGCCCCAGGTGCTTGGCAAACGCAGCTGACAGGATTGATACGTTGATGCAGTGTTCGGCCGTGTATTCGTCCTTGTTCTTGATCTTGGTGAGCAGTAGCAGAGCATTGTCGTTGCGCAGTACGCTATCCACGCAATCATCCACCACCTGGTGGATCTGGTTCATTTCCAGGGTCCGCCCGAGCCGCAGGCTGGACATGATGTTTTTAGCCGTGGCTTTGGCATCGGCATAGTTCATCCGTGCCGTTGCCATTTCCCGGCTGGCGTCCACTTTATTGACGTAGGTGACTTTCCGCTTGGGGATGGCCGAAGGCTGTTGAGAAACGTTGGGCTTGCTGGTTTTAGCCGATGTTTTACGTCGGCTCACCGGCGCGTGTCTCTCGGCAGTTGGAGCGACTTGTACACGTCCTTCCACGATGACCGTTTCGCACTGTTGCTGCACGGCAAGCACATCTTCCTCAGTCTGAAGAATGAAGCCCTGCAGCAGGAAATCGGTATCTTCCCACGGCCGGTCCAGACGAATCACATGCATCCCTATTGCCAGTTGGGATACCGGGATTTCAGTCTCTATGATGTCTTCGCGGCCCATTGGCATAGTAGATTTTCTCGAAGCCAGGATTGGCGCGATCGCCCGATCAAACTCCGGGTTTGTGCGCCTCAACCAAAGTATGAGTGAACGCTACGCCCGTGTATCGCTTGAATCCTAAAATAGTGTCAAATGCTGTAACCAAAAGAAAACGTGCCGGTCATTTCAGCCTAGCATGCGCTACCGTCCCTGCAACATGAAGGTTTCGTACTCCAGCTTGTCGAACTTGCGCGACAGCAGCCACAGGCCGGTCAGCGCTGCGAGCAGGGCGGCGGCGGCAAAACCATAGCCGTAGAAAGACGCTCCCAGTTCGATGGTGATGAACGTAAACGCAATATTGCCGAAGAAAAACAGTGCACAAAGAGTGACGTTAATGCCTCGTGCGTCGAGGTAGAACAGCACGTTCTGGATCGCCAGCAACAGTAACTGGATGCCAACGGCGACCAGGTCAATGTGGAATAGCGGCAGGTACAGAGGGGATATTCCGATGGCCGCCAGGATTTCCTCGCTCCAGAGGAAGATTACGATGACCGTCAGCCCCTGCACCTTGAAGATCTCGTAGATTCCGTTGCGGGCCACGATGACCATCTGGTCCCGGAAGCGATTGATCCGTTCCAGGGTGTCGCCCTCCCGTACCGCGTTGTAGAAACGCTCGTAGGCCTCGGCAAAGTCGGTTTCCATGCGAACCAGAAAGACCGCCATACCGGGGATAATCGAGAGGTAAGCCAGGAAGATGGGCAAGTCGTAGATCACCGACGCGCGCAGGCTGGCGATAATAGGCTGTGAGGTGTCCGGGTGAAACCAGAAGATGAATTTGTCGGCCCACACCGCCGCATTGAACAGCAGGCCGGTGAGGATCAGCGCCGGAAAAATCTGCCGCCGCCGGGTAAAATCAAATCGGATGAAGTGGTCACCCGGATACTGCCGGATAATGGTGTAGAAGAAGCTGAAGAAAAGCAGGCTGTGGCCCAGAAGAAGGCCGGCCAGCAACCCCTCAAGGCCAAATTGTGACAGCACCATGGAGCTGACTACGGCGGTGGCGTAACCCAGCGCAAACACCACCACAATGCGACGATAGGACTTCATGCTGGACAGGAAGATTGTCACCGGCCACAGGTTACACAGCACGACAAAGTTGGCCAGCATCAGCAGGCGGTACAGCACCGAAGTGTCGCTGAAGAACAGCACCATGGCCATCAACCCCAGCCCCAATGACAGTACCGTAGTGACCCAGATCAGCCCCATCAAATTGGGCAGGATCAGGTCATTGCGCTTGGCGTACAGCCGGTCTGCCACCCAGCGGGTGAAGACGTGCTGGAACAGGCCCGACAGGGTCAGGGAGACGGCCATCAGGTAGGTCACCGATACCAGGAACTGAACCACCTCGGTATCAGATACCGCCAGTGTGAAACTGATCACCCCGATCATCATGACGCCGAGCACCGACAGCACCCAGGGGCCGGAGCTGATGATACCGGCCAGGCCGTAGGCCTCGAACAGGTTCAGGAAACTGTCGCGCTTGAGGATGCGGCGTATCTCGAAACCGATGCCTGCCATTAGCCGTTCAGCCCCTTGTTGTAAATGGAGCGGTAGGCCCCGAACATGCTTTCCAGGGTATAGAACTTCTGTACCCGCTCCAGCCCCGCTTTCTGAGCCTGTTGCCATTGCTCGGGGTTCGACAGCAGCCGCACCGCTTCCCGCGCGGTCGCTTCAGGATCTGCGATGGGCACCACAGCACCGCTGGCGCCCAGTGCACGGTCTTCGTCGCTGGCGCCTTCCAGTAATTCGCGGCAAGCGCCCACATCGGTAGCCAGGCAGGGCAGGCCCGCAGCGTGGGCCTCCAGGATTACCAGCGGCAACGCTTCGGAAATGGACGTCAGTACCATCAGCCCAAGCTGAGGAAGAATGTCGTTGACGTTCTGGAATCCCAGGAATTTCACTCGTTGGTTGAGGCCCAGGCTATCCACCAGTTCCTTGCACTCGCGTACGTAGGTTTCGTCCTCGTCTTCCGGACCGACGATCCAGCCCTCCACGTCGGGAATGGTTTCGCTGACCGAGCGCATGGCACGGATAAAGGTTTTTATATCCTTGATGGGAACGACCCGCCCGACCAGTCCCAGCACTTTCGGGATGTGGTCGGGGCGGGCCTTCCTTGCGGCGTCGAAGCGGGTGGGCTCAATGCCGTTGGGAATGATACAGGTACGTTCAGGCGGTGCTCCGTCCTGAAACTGCCGTTGCTGATTGCCCTGGTATAGCGACACGATCGGGTCCGCCTGCTGGTAGGCCAGTCGTCCAAGGGCCTCGAAAAAACGGATCCAGAGCCGGCGAATGTATCCCAACTGCTCATTCAGCGTACCGCTGACCTGGTCCGTGGGGTCGTGAATCCACTGGGCCTGGGAGAGGTCAATCTTGCGTTCCTTGGTGTAGATGCCATGTTCACTGAGCGCGAAGGGAATGCCCCGCTGCTCGCTGGCGATGGCGCCGAGCAAGCCCGCGTAACCGGTGGAAATGGAATGCAGCATGCGCACGGCCGGCATCTTTCGCGCCACTTCGGCGAGCTGGAACAATGGCGCGTGCATGATACGGATCGACCAGAAATAGTCGACAAAGGACGGCTCCGTACAGTATTTACGGTAGTTCTCGTCAATCATCTCCCAGCTTTCTTCACTGTAGAGGAAGTCGTCACGGCTGATACCCTGCTTCTGGCCCAGGTCGGCAAACACCTTGTGGAGGATGTCTGGCGGTACTGACTTTTCGGACTTGAACTGCTCGTGCAGGCACTTCTGGGCCTCGAAGGCGGCCTTGTTACCCCGACGTGGCCGGGGTTTGCCAGCAGCTTCGGTGTCCATCAGGTAGTGGCATTCCAGGTGAGTGACATTGTCTGGCAGGACATACTGTTGCTCGCCGTAATGTGCGCGGTCGCCGCCCAGAAAGATCAGGGCGAAGGTGTATTCCGGCAAGCCGGTAATGACCTGGTGCACCCAGGAGGACACCCCGCCCCGGATGAACGGATAGGTGCCTTCCAGCAACAGGGCGATGTCAGCTTTGGGGGTTACGCTGGTTTTGGGTAATGTCATAACCATGACTCGATAACCGGTCGGTTGGCGGGGTGGAAACGCTCAAGAGGGCAGGCCGAAAGATGTTGGCGCACCTGAGCAAAGTCCCGGCGCAGGTACGCGACTTCCCCCAGGTAGGGCATGATCAATTCCGGTGACGAGCCGCCGGCAAGCGCCGAACGGAAGGCCTCTTCCGCGTTGTCGATGTTACCCAGGGCGAGTTCCACACGGCCGAGCAGGCGCCAGTCGTTGTGTTGGGAGCGTCGGGCCACCAGTCGTCGTAGCAGTTTCCCCGCACTGTCCAGGTAGTAGTGTCGCAGGCCGCCCTGGGCCAGGCCCAGATAAGCCATTTCCCACCAAACCTGTGCCAGCCTCCGCTGAAGGGAAACACTGGTCAGGTCGTCGGCGTTCTGCAGTGACTGCTGGAGAGTGCCGGCCCGTTGGGCCAGGGTTTTCTCTTTTTGCTCAAGCATGGAATAGGCCAGCAATCGCACATCGTCAGACGGGTCTTTCAGAGCTTCACGCAGAATTTCAATGGCGTCCCGGTCGTTCATCTGGCGAGTGGCCATCAGTGCTTTCAGGCGTTTGTCGGTGCTAATGGCTTCGCGCAGTACCTGGCGAAGGCCGCCCTGGCTGTAAACCACCTGTAGATCCATATCGATCGGCTGGAATGGCAGTTCGGGGATGTCCACTTCCTGCCAGGGTATGTCGCGACTGGACCGCGGTAGATACAGTGCCAGCAACATGCCCAGTACCAGGCCCACGCTGCCAATGAAAGGGATGGCAAACTGCAGGGTGAACAGGAAGACACCTGTGGTAATGGGCTGCCCGCGATAGCGCGACGGCATCAATGGCAGCAGGATCAGGGTGAGCAGCGCACAGGCCATGGCATGGGCGATCAGGTAAGCGGCCAGCTCAAGGTTGCCGGCGGTGGGTGATAGCAGTCCGGTGACGCCGCCGGTTTCCAGCGCCAGGGCGAGCAGTGCAAACCAGCTATTGGCCATGGCTGTTCTTTCCCTGGTTGTGCTCTCCCTGGTTGTCGAACAGGAAGGCCTGCACCCACTCATCGGCCTGGGCCCGATTACGGACTTGCAGGGTTTGCGGTGTCACCAGGTCACTGGCATGCAACCCCAGCTGTTCCCTCAGTCCGTCGTCCAGCCGTTGTAGATAGCCGGCCAGGCCCAGTTCATCGGTGAGCGGCATCAAAACAACGATGTAGCGCTGATTGCCGGCCCGATGCTCGGCAATCACATCAAGGCCCCGGCGGACTTTTTGAATATGGTCGGCAATCAACTGGCCATTGCGGCTGTCGGCCAGCGGCAAGCCCACCATCGCTGCGGGTAGGTTGAAGAATTCCGCGTCGCGGCCTGCACGGGCCAGATGGCGCCGGAAGTAACGCCATTCCGGTGATCCGCCGGCCTGTATTTCCGAGTGTTCATGGGCGATGTCTGCCATGTGCCCGGCCAGGATCGCCAGCAGTCGCAACGAGCGAGCCTCGAAGCTGAAAAAGGGCATGGCCTCGATAACACACAGGCCGATAAAGCGATCTTCGGAGTCAATCAGGGGAATGGCTGCCAGCAGATCGGTGTCGAGGTCGCCCATACGCTGGCGGAACTCAGTCTGCACCGACACCAGTTTCCGTTCCGCCAGTGCGTGCAGCAGCAGTGGATCTTTCAGGTCCACCTTGCGGAAGCGACCGACCGTTGCCAGTGGTTCCGGTTCGGGTACGCCATTATTGACGGCGTAGATGCCGGCAATCTGCAGTTGTCCGTAACGCCCCAGTAGCTGGAGCATCAATGAGGCCGTCTCCTGATTCAGGCCGGCCTGACCGGCTTCGCCAATCTGCGCGTACAGGCGTCTAAGCGCCTCTCTCAGGCTGCTGGAGCTGCCGGCCAGTTGTTGCTCGAGTCGGTCATGGGACACCTTGAGCAGATAGTAGTTGCGGGTGAACTCTTCCAGGCGGGAACCGCGGTAGTCGTTGCTCGCTTCCAGTTTTTGCTGCTGGCGGCCCCAGTAGTCCCGAAACTCACCCGCCAACAGGCTGATGCCGAGTACCCCGGTGGTCCACACGTAGGGAAAATCACGGGTGCCGCTGGTGATCTCAAACCGCAAGTGAAAACCCAGGGCGGCGATGATGATCAGGGCTGAAATCAGCGCCATGAAAAAGCCGTACCTCAGGCCTACCAGTAGCGGTCCCAGCACGGGCCAGGGAAAGTTTCCCGTCAGATAGAACGGATCATCCGGCCGGTGCCAAACGCTAAAGGCCAGGAAAAACGCGGTAATCAGCAGGGTTTCCAGCCACTTCAGCGCAATGGGTACCCGTACCTTCTCGCCCGTTATCTGCTCTGCTTCGTCCATAGTGAACCCTGTTGCTCAGGCGGTATTATTGGCTTTCGATCAGTGGCATGGCGTTGGCCAGCTCGTCCAGAACCTTATGGGCCGCCACGCTCAGGCTTTCACGACCCCATCCCGTGCGGGCCGAGGTGCCGGACCAGACGACGCGATTGTCGTCTGCGTTGCGTATTTCCAGGGTAATGCCTACGGCGGGCTCGCCATCCAGCCCACTTTTGTAGCGCCATTCTTCCACGGTGCCCGTGAATAGGTAGTCCGCGCCATCGTTGCGGGCCGTGGCGAGAGCTGTTTGCTGTCGTTCACTGCTTTCGTACAGCAAGGGGTTGCGGTCATCGGGCAGGTAGAGGGTCACGTTTTCGCTGCCCTTGGCTCTCAGGATCGCGGACAGCACACTGGCGGCCTGGTCTCCGGCCTGGGGTGTCTGTGACAGGTTGATCAGCGGCAGCACCGCAAACTGTCCATCCTCCGGAATCGGCGAGCCCTCCTGGCTCTGGATAACCGAACAGCCAGCCAGAAGTAACAGGGTGAGCCAGAGGCTATGGCGTAGTGTTTTCATAACGGTCTCCTTCAGCGACCAGGGTAAATCGTGTATGTAAGATTGAATTCGGTTCGGCCGTTGCCGTCCAGCCCTTCCGACGACCAGCGTCCAGACAAGGCTAGTTCATCATCCCCCAGCACCCGCCAACCCAGGCCCACTTCCACACCGATTTCCGCCGTTGAAGTGGATAATACATAACCGGCGTCCAAACCGAGAAATGCGCGGGGTGAGGGTGTCGAGCGATACAGAGCGTGGGGTGAGCCATGGAACCAACGTGTGCCCACACCGATACGTTCATACTCCTCGGTCAGCAGGCTGGCGGTTTCCAGTGGCTGATCCAGTGCCGCAAGGGTGGATGAGGGCAGGGTTTCGGCCAGGGATAGCTGCTGGTTTCGATAACCGGCGCTGATAATCCAGGCCGGGTCATTGCGAAAAATGGTGTAGGTGGCATTCAGGTCCAGCCCGTAGCCGTCCGCCAGTTGATCGTTCTCCAGGCTGTTGACCGTCAGTTGCTCAAGTTGGGCATTCAGGTTAAGCCGGGAGAAAGGGGTGTAGCTGGCGCTGGCGTAGGCGCGGTCGCGGCGGGTCAGCCACCAGGCTTCGGCGCTGTCCGGTGTGCGTTCCTGGAAATGGTAGCCGGCGCCGAAGGCGATGCGGTCAGACCATTGCTGGTCGAAGGCAGCGCTGATGGCCAGGTCATCCTGCTGGTAGCGTGGCAACTGGCTGACCGATAGCGACCAGGCGCTATTGCCTGAGCGCCTGTCCACCTCGAAAGAAGTCTCACTGCTGCGACCGGGGGTGCTTATCAGTCGCCCGGAATCGCTCGCCTTGAGAGTGCTGGCAGACAATTTCCAGCGAAACTCGTCTTCGCTGAACTGCCCGGTTATCCCGCTGCGCTGAACGGTAAAGTTACCCAGGTTCTGCCAGCGGCTGCCCACTTGAATGGCACGGTTGAACGTCTGGTGTAGATTTACCGTGTCCTGCATCGTCACCCTCTGTTGTTCCGCCGTCATCGGACTGTTGAGTCGATCAAGCTGCCGAACATAGCGGCCTGTCTGTTGTTCGCGGTTTTCCGGCGCAGACCGTAGGGTTTGTCCGATGCGTTGGCGCACCGCTGCGTTTCGGCCGTCCGGTGCCGGTAGCAGGGCCTCCGCGACCAGCGTGTCACCCTGATTGGACGCAAAGTACGCCAGGGTTTCGCGTAATCCCCTCTGGTCAGGGTCGTCGACTTCGCCGCTGCGGGGAAAGGTCGCCAAGGTTTGCCAGGCCAGTTTGAGCAACCCTTCCTCACTGTACACCGCAAAGCGGCTGGAGCGGCTGGAGCGGGTGGATGGGTCTTCCTGTAATCTTTTCGCGGCCTTTTGGCGAAGATCGGTTGCGGTGCCGGGTGCACCGGTCTGATCCAGCAGTCTTGCCGTCGCCAGAAGCCACTCAATGTCATCACTGCGGGTATCCATACCCTGACGAAACCAGTTCAGAGCCCGTCTTGGCTGGCCCAGGGCACTGTAACCGTAGGCCAGGACCGGATAGGCGGCGGGAGAAGGTGTATCACCGATTCGGGCCAGCAGGGCCGGAAGGGTGTCGGCGAACTGTTCCGCATTGGCAAGTTGCAGCCAGGCCCAACTGATCATCAGGTTCTCATCGTCGGGTGCCAACTCCCACGCGGCGCGGTAGGCATCGTTTGCTGCCAGGACCTCGTCGTTGCGCTGGTGAATCAATGCCCGAAGTGACCAGTAGCGCGGGTTGTTGCGGGCAGTGGGAACGTCCGTTTGCCAGCGTTCGAGGGTTTGCTCCAGTTCCTGCCATTGCCCGAGCGCCAACTGGTATTCAGCGATAGCGGCCAGGAACCGGGGTTCCCCGGTTTCAAGGAAAAGATGTTCGCTCAACGACAGGGCCCTTGGGTAGTCCTCGAAAAGGGCTGCCAGGTTGAGCAGGCGCTCCTTTAAATTCGGCGTAAGCTCAGAGTCGCTTCTGGCCAGGAGACTTTCATAATCCCGCTTCAGGATGTCGGTTCTACCCAGGCTGTTGGCCAGGTCCATCCGCATGATTTGAACTGTCTCGGCCAGTTGCCGGTCTTGCGGCTCGAAATTCAACAGCGCCAGGGCGCGTTCAGGTTGCCGTGTGCGCCAGTAAAGAGAGGCCAGTTGTATGCGGTCGGCGTCGGATAACCGTGGCTCGTTTTCCAGCAGTTCAATGGCGGCGGGGAAATCACGCAGGTTAACCAGCAGCGTCAGTAGTCGTTCCCTAAGCGTGTCGGACCGGGGAAATCGTGATCGGCCTTCCGTTAGCCATTCCCTTGCATCATTGAAACGCCCGGAACCCACCAATGCGTCGGCCAGGGTGATATAGCCTTCCGGTTGCAAACGCTCCTGCCTGGCCCCCTCGGTTAACAGCATTCGCAGTGTGTCCCACTGGAAGAGCCCGCGCGCCAGATCCACCGATCGTTGAAAGGCTTGCGCGGAACCGGTTTGTTGATAGAGGGACACCCATACAGGCAGCGCTTCCTGCGGCAGGCCGTTCCACTCCAGCACTTGAGCAATGGTTTGCCGATCTTCGCGAGTGAGTCTGTCCGGTGTCTTCTGTAGCCTCCGGATAGTATTGAGCGCTGCTTTCAGATTCCCGGCGGCGAGTTGAAAGGCCAGCAATTCTCGCTGGAACTCTGTGTTGTCGGGATGCCGGTCCGCCCGTTGCCGAATCCAGGTGGCTTCGTCCGTAGCCGAACCAGCCAGTCTTGCCAGCCGGATACCTTCGGTCTGTGCTGGTTCCGACATCCGGGTGTCCGGGAGCTTTTGCTTGAAGAGTGCCAGCGCCGCTTTTGGATTGCCGCCGGCAAGCTCCAGGCGAATGATGTTGTCGATGAACTCATCGCGGGCCTCGGGGCGGACGGTGTCAATATAAGGGCGCAAGGTCGCTGCAGCCATTCCAGGCCGACCCTCTGCTTCCTCCAGCCGAGCGATTTCACGGGCCAGTTGAAGCCGTTGGCCGGGGCTGGTCATCCGGTCCTCGACGCCTTGCAGCAGTGTCAGGTAACGGGGCTGGCTCAGCCAGCTGGAGGCTGGCCTTAAGAGCTCCAGAATGCGTTCCGGTTCATAGGATTGGCGGACCAGCGCCTGGGCGTCGGCAAAGAGTTGGTCTTTCCGGGCCTCCCTCCGGGGGCCTTCTGGGATTGCAAACAGGCGTTGAGCCTGCAGTTCCAGGTAAAACTCAAAGGCCTCCTCCGGCACCGTCTGTTGTGCCATCAAGGGGGCCAGTACCTGGTCTGCGCGTTCCAGTTGGCCGGTTGTGCTCAGGGCCCGGGCCAGGCTGAGGCGTAAGGGAACGTTGTCTGAATCCGAACGCAGTAGCACTTCCAGATAGGCGATGGAAAGGGCGTCTGGCGTTTCAAGGTACTCCGGGTTCTCGAACACTGCCTGTCGCGGAAACAGCAGATACAACGCCAGCGCGATAAGCGCTCCCATAAGGACCAGCGCGGGCAAGCTGAAAAAGGACTCCCTGTTCCGACGCATAACGCTATTGGCACTCCAGCATCAGGGATTCTGTTTGCCGGCTGCTGAGAACAATCCGCACCTGTTCACCCGACCGTGACATCCGTGCCGAACCGCCGCTGGTTGTACATCGGCGGGTTCCGGCAAGGGTGAATTCCACGTTCCGATGGCTTTGCAAACCCAGCGTTATCCGCCATTTCCCGGCTACCTGCTCGCGCTGCCATTGGGTAAGTACCCCATTGGCGTGGGCCAGCCAGGGGCCTTTCGGGGCGGAGTCGGTCAGGAGCAGGCGGGGCGAATCACCGGTCAGATGCACGTAGCGGTGGCCGGCAGCATCGTGGAAACCGGCGACGCCAGTGCTTCTCTCTAGGTCGGGAAACCGGTCCTGCTCAATGGTGACGGTGTGGGGTTGGCCAATACCGCGCCAGTGCCAGCCACCGTTATCGTCCCTGAGCAACGCCGAGTAATAGAGGGTTTGCACGCGCTTGGCGTAGTCGCTGAGATAGAGCGGTGTGACGGGTTGATCTAGGGCGTATTTGTAGACCTCATGTAAGGCTCCGAGGGCCTCGGGTTTGGTGCCCGAATAGAAGTGGTAGTAAATGCCCATAGGCTTTAGTCGGCCTTTGACTTCGAGGATGCGGAAAGTGTCCGTCACATTGCGAAAGCCATAGTAAGGGCCTGTCCAGTTGTTGGTGTAGACGTTTTCGTTCATCACCGGTGCGTACACCTGCAGTTCATCGCCTACGGGGCGGGCGTCAGGCCAGGTTTCCGCCAGCTCGGAAGCGTAGGGCAATGGCTTGGTGTTGCCGCCATTAACGTTGACCAGGCCAGCTTCCCGAACCCGTTTCAAGGCATTGGCGCCGGGCCGGGCGTCGCCTGTCCAGAGGAACACCGATACGGGCTTGTTCGCCGGGGCCAGACGTTGATTAATGTATCGCACCGAGCCTTCGATTTCGCGTTCAAGCGAAGCCTGGTAATCCGGGATGTTCATGAAATAGCCATACAGTGTGTTTTCAAGCCTCGGGGCGGTGCCACCTTCTATCGATTGCCAGAAGAACGGATGACTGTAGGTATGAGATGCAACTTCCACCGAATTTAATCTGAATATGGCCCTGGCGATGCGTTCCGCCTCTTTACTGGCGCGCGGGTATAGGCCCTCGGGTGAAACTTCCGCTTCGATGACCGAAACGGTATGGGGCACCTCATACCGTGACAGAATCTCATCCTGGATGACCTGGGCGCCCAACGGGCTACCGGGGAATTCCCCCCGCGAGACGAAGCCATCGCCGTCAATGTGGGCGGTGAGTATGCGGCGGCCATTCTCCGTGGTGGTATCAATTACCGGCATGGCAGGTGCACTGAAGGCCTGCTGGATAAACTCGAAGGGATTGAACAGCCAGTAGGCTTCGTCGTCGGGGCCGGTTTCGAACAGGAAGGGCGCTGAGGCCACGCCGCCTTTGTCATGGGTGTAGATGGCCGAAAATTGCTGGCCCTGCGCGTCGGTGATGGTCAGCCAGGGCGTGTGTCCTTCTACTTTCGGCATGGCCTGTGTGGTCAGGGAAGGAAGCCGCCTACCTTCGTAGTTGGCCACCGATGGGTGTACGCGCTCATGACTCAGAGGCGCAGCGGGCACAGTGGTGCTGCTGGCGGCCATCACGCCGCTGCACGCCGGGTTGCCGGGAATCAGTCCCATCAGCACCACGGGTACGCCCTTGTCCTGCTGCCGGGCAAGCCATGAACAAAGGCCGCTGTGGCGATCCCCGGTTTCCCACCACACCAGAATACCCGCATACCGGTCTTCGGTGGGCTCCGTCGGTAGGGGCTCTAGCGCGGAATGGTACTGTGGGATGAATCCGGAACGCTCCAGGATAATGCCACCAAAACGATGGGCAGCGCTTCTGTCCATGTTGAATTCCGGCAAGTCATGAATCACCAGAACGTGGCGTTTCACCTGGACGGGTTTGGACGGGCTGAGGCGATCAAGGGCCGGGTTGGCCACCCAGGGCACGAAACCGTCGCGACGTAGCTGGCCTGCTAGTTCCTCGGCCTGGGAGGCGTCCGCGACGTAATCGATGGCAATCATGGGCATGTCAGGTCGTGCCTCACGCCAGCGCTGTAGCTGTTTGTCCAGCCACTGGCGATCTGTTTCAGAGACTTTGTAATAACGCTTGTCCTTGGCGTTGTAGCCATTACGCCAGGACTCCAGGGCAAGCCCGTCGACTTGGCCGATAACGCTGTCCGGCAGGTGGAAGCCGCGGTTGAGGATGATCTTGCCGTTCGGGTGCCTGGCGCGGATGTCTGAAATCAGTTTTGTCTGGGCTTCTGCGAAGGCTTGCATTTGCGCTTCGCCACTGGCGGCAAGCGTGAAGCTGTCCAGAGTATCGAGAAACACCCCCTGAAAGCCGCGTTCGAAGGCCGGGTCAATGAGGTTGTCCAGCAGAAAGGCGCGGACTTCGGGGTTGCGCAGGTCCAGCACTGTGCTCGACCAGGCCGGGTTCTTGCCGATCAGCCAGCTGTTCTGCAGGCTTGCGAACAGGCGGTGGCTGCGGGCCATCTCTCCGACACTGACGTAGGCAATGGGCGTTGTGCTGGCTTCGGTCAGCAGGTCGATACGTGCGTCGCTGGCCTGATCCTGTTGCAGTACCACCCAGTCGTAGGCCATCAAGCTGCCTATTGGGGCTTCGTTACCGTAATAGAACGCGATGTTAGGCGGCTGACCCACAGCATTGGCAAAACCGAAGGGTAAAAGTAGGGCGACTGCAAGCAGTTGAAGCAGAGGGTGTCGTCTTATCATGTGGAACCGAAATCAGGTAGAGAAGCGACTGAATGATGCGCACAAAGTCATCGCGAATGAGTAATACGTTGCTAATCTATTATAGATGACAGTCTGCAAGCACTCGATTTTCCAACTATTTTGTAATGAGAGAATAACGTTATGACCTCCGTGAGGAATGGCATCCCCCTGTGGTGGCTGGCGCTCGCCGCCACGCTGACGCCGCTGGTCACCATTCACGCAACCTTCGCGGTGTCGGTGCTGGAGGGGCATATTTCCTGGTGTATTCCCTATTGGGACAGTTGCACGAGCATTAGCCGCACCGGCCGATACGGTACCAGCTATTTCATTTTCAAGGGCACCATGTTGCCGGCGGCGATTCTCGGCATTCTGTTCTGGGCCCTCAACGGTCGTTGGCTACAGCAATTGGGTGCCACCAGCCGCGGTCGGCCCTGGATTCCCAGGCTGGGCTTCGTCGCGTGTACGTCGCTGGCTGCATACACACTGGCTTTGGGGCACGAAGGAGACGGTTTCAATCTGATTCGCCGGATAGGTGTCGTGCTGTATTTTTCGCTGACGTTCATTGCACAGTTGCTGATCAGCTCGGCCCTGAAGGGACACCCGCGATGGTATGCCAATGGCCGGCGACTGTTGTGGCTGTGTGAGCTGATACTGGCGGTGGGTATTCTATCGGTTATCCTCACGGCCGTTGTGCCAGGGGTGTACAGCCAGATAGACGACGCCTTCGAGTGGATTTTGGCGTTTTTGATCAATCTTCACGCGATATGGGTCGCGGTATTGTGGAAACAGAGCCATTTCCGGGCGAGACTGTGGGCCGAGTAGTCCCGGGGTCAGAGCGACATCAGCCCGCGAACCAGTGCCGCCACACCCGCAACGGCGGCGATGCCAAGAATGACCGGCCTCAGTCCGTCAAAAGGCATGCGGTTGACCAGCTTGCCGGAAAGCCAGAAGCCGATGAGAACCCCTGGAAAGGTGACCGCAAACAACTGTAGCTCTCGCTGCCCCAGGTAGCCGGAAACCACCAGGGCGGCAATACTGAAAAAACTCGCCACCAGGAAGAAGGCCGACATATTGGCCCGCACCAGCGGCCCCTTTTGATTCTGGTAGATCAGTGCAATCGGTGGGCCGCCAACGGCGGTAATGGTTCCCATGTAGGTCGAGGCAGCGCCGGCCAGGATACTGTTGCGAGCGTTCAGGGCAGGTCGCAAACCCCCTGCGCTCAGTAATACGCCAATCAGGATCAGAACGCCGAACGCCAGCTCGAACCCCGTGGGTGAAATCAGCATCAGCGTGATCCCGGCCAGGATCATGCCGCCAACGCCCCCGCCAATGGCAAAACGCACCTCGCGGACCTGTAACGCGCCCCGGTTCCTCAGTAGCATGAGAATCGTCAGCACCACGGCGTTCAGAACCAGCGGCGCCGGTATCAGTATGGGGCTGATCAGGAACAGCAATGGTGCCGCCAGCGTACCGATGCCATAACCTGCCACGCCCTGCAAACAGGCGCCGGCCAGCAAAGCCAGGTTAGCAAGGAGTATCTGCAGCAGGGAGAGGTCAGTCACAATCGGGCTACTCGATCAGGTCAGTTGATGATTGTTGATAGCACAGCCGCAGGGCAACTAAAACTGTTAAAATGAATCATTTACGTGTCCTGGGTCTGCCGGGTCCGTGAACAGCACTAACCGGCGATAAGGACGACCCGATGGCGCCAGAGATTACCCCGGACGACTGCCCCTGTGGCAGCCGTCAACCGTACAGTACTTGTTGCGAGCCATGCCATCAGGGCAAACCGGCATCCTCACCGGAAGCCCTTATGCGATCTCGCTACAGCGCGTTTGTACTGAATCTGACGGACTATCTGAAAGCCACATGGCACACCAGCACCCGGCCTCAAGACCTTGATCTGACCGAGGCGCCGAAGTGGGTGTCGCTGCAGGTACTGTCGTCAGAGGAAGGTGAACATGAAGGCACGGTGCACTTTCGCGCCCTTTACCGGGCAGGCGGCGGCTGGGGGTATCTGGAAGAGAACTCCCGCTTCGTCCGCGACGATGAGCGCTGGTACTACGTGTCCGGCGATACCCGCGAAGGGACCCTCAAGCCTGGCCGGAACGAATCCTGCCCCTGCGGAAGTGGCAGAAAATACAAGGCCTGTTGTCTGTGAAACATGCTACGCCTGATGCAGCAAAAGGCGTGGGTTTCGGCCTGGCCGCCTATACCTTGTGGGGCTGTTTCCCCATTTACTTCGCGCTTTTCGAGGGTGTGCCCTCTTACGAGGTGCTGGTTCACCGGATCGTCTGGTCCTGTGTTTTTCTCGCCATCGTGGTGAGTTTCCTGGGGCGCTGGAAACCCATCACTGCTGCGTTGGCACGCCCTAAAAAGCTTGGTTTCGTATTCGGCTGTGCGGTATTCATTGCGCTGAACTGGGGGGTCTATATCTATGCCGTGGAAACCCGTCATGTGCTCCAGGCGAGCCTGGGGTATTTCCTCACGCCCCTGGTGAACGTCGGTCTGGGCATGCTGGTGCTGCGGGAGAGCATTACCCGACTGCAAATTGTGGCGGTTGCATTGGCGACCATCGCCATCCTTTATCAGCTTTTTCTGTTGGGCGTGGTGCCCTGGATCACCCTGGTACTTGCGTTCAGTTTCGGAACCTATGGCCTGCTTCGAAAGCAGGTGGAGCTGGATGGTCTTTCGGGCCTGTTTGTTGAGACGCTGCTTCTGTTACCGGTCGGTCTGCTGGCTCTCGGGTTTCTGGGCTCGGCCGGAGAATCCCATTTCAATGACAACATCACCATTGCCTTGCTTTTGATGTCCAGCGGTATCGTCACCGCCATCCCCCTGTTGTTCTTCGCCGGTGCGGCCCGCCGGCTACGCCTGGCAACCGTGGGCTTTTTGATGTACATCAACCCCACGCTGCAGTTCTTCATCGCGCTGTTTGTGTTTGATGAACCCATGAGTGGGGAGAAGCTGGCGAGCTTCGTGATGATCTGGGTGGCGCTGGGGCTTTATTCCTGGTCGGCCTGGATAGGGCGTGGGATGAATCCCACCCCCAAATAGTGGGTTGTCAGGCAATACCGCCGAGGGTCAGTATGTCAGCCCGTACGCGATGTTTCTCCACGGCAAGGTCTGAAATCAGCGTGTTCAGGCCCGCCACGGGCGCCAGCATGTCCGGCTCCGTGGCAATGCTGTTGCGAAAGGCCAGCAGCATGTCAATCTGCACGTGCAGGTCCTGAAAGTCTCCGAACCGTTGTTGTCGATGTTTTAATGGCCTGAGCCTGTCGTGAAACGCCGGTTTGTTCAACTCGGCCAGGTAGCGTATGCGTTTCAGCCGTTTGCGCAGGTCGTGAAAGTGATCGTCCGGGGACTGTTCGTTCAGTTGCCGCGCCACGGCGTCGTGCTTGTGTATGTGCTTTTTCAGGGCTTTGTGGATGTCTTCGATAGCCAGTTTCCGGGTTATCTTCTTCAAGTGGCGGGAGGTGATAAGCTGGTACCACTCATCCATGTCTTTGCGGTATTGGCCGCTGCTCAGGCGTTTGGTCAGCTCCTGGTGTTCAATGTCTGCCAGGTTGGCAAAATAGCTGCGGGCGCCGGAGCTCACCAGGGCCAACCGGGTATCTTCCTCCAGTGGCCATTGCGCCAGGTCACCCAGTAACACGTGAAGGTCTCTGAGCCGGCTGGTGGCTTGGCCATGCCGTTTCAGACTCTTGACGGCCTTGCGTAAATCGCTGTCACCACTGATGTCGACAACTGCTTCGGCGATGGCCCGGCTGCGGCGAATGGCAATACGGTACTGATGCAGAAACTCGTCGTCGTACCCCTGCAATACGCCCGGTTCCAGATCCCTGATGCGTTGATACTGGTGTAACAGCGATTCCGGGATGTGCCATGCCAGCGGAGAGTGCTCGTCGATACGGATTTTCGTCCGTTTGCGATGAAACTGCTCATAGCTGACGTCTTTGGGCGTCAGGAACCGTTCAAGCCGGCCCCTGTTCTTGCCGATCTCGCGCCAGTGCTCTATGGGCAGGGTGATGTGCATGTAGCTGCACGTGGGGAAGGTGTCGGGTGCGTGCTTCAGCAGTAAGCCTGCCAGATCCTCCAGCGCAGGGTTGTGGCCAATCAGGGTAATGCTGTCTTCGTTCCGGTCGCGCAGCCAGTCGAGCACGACCTCATGGTTAAACGTGTATAGAACAGGCGCCAGTTTGACGGCGTGTTGATGGTTGCTCGGGATCAGGCCTTCCAGGGTTTGTTGCGCGCGGGTGGCATTGCTGCAGTAGACCGTTCCATCGAACGCCCCGTCCGCACGGATTGCCCTGCCCATGGGGGCAAGCTGTTTCAGGCCCCGGTTGTTGAGGGGGCGCTGGTGATCACGAAGGCCATCATCGGCCCAGCTGGATTTGGCGTGGCGAATCAAATAGAGGTGTTTCATCCGTGCCCCTGAAACTGGTTTTATTGGGCCAGGTTTGATGAATCGGACGTTTGGGGCTAGACCTTTAGTCTAACGCTGGTTCAAGTCCATCCGCTACCGGCCGTTAAGACTTTTAACAATAAAAGCAAATGCATGAATGAGTTGTGGCAGTGTCGCAGCTTTACACCCCGAAGTCGCACACACCGGTATTACAAACTGGAACACACCCTGGGTGCCCGGTTGTGGATAATTACGCTGAACATTTGATCTCATACGGAGAACTTCTTGATGACATTGCTGAGCCGGTTACGCATTCGTTCCCGTCTTCTGCTGGGCGTTCTGATCCCGGTAGTAATAACGGCGGCAACCCTTGCCTGGATTACGGTCGCCCAGATCAAAAGCGGTGGTGAGGCTGAGCTTGAGCGCCTTGAAGCAAGTTTGCTTGAGGCACGAAAGGAAGGTGTAAAGAACCTTGTGGATACTGCGCGCTCTCTGGTTTTGAACGCCAAGAACAATCCGGATCTTTCGGATCGCGAAGCGAAGGAGGAAGCACGGAAGCGTCTGCGTTCAATCAGGTACGAGGGCGGAAACTATGTTTTCGCATATGCTCGCGACCTGGAAAATCTGGCCTACGCCCCCGACCCTTCTCGCGAAGGCCCCACAACCAATCCAGACGTGCAGAAACTGGTTCGGTCACTGTTCAATGCGGCCGAGGATGGTGGTTTTTTCGGTTACGACTGGCCCAATCCAGAGTCAGGCGAGGTAGAACCAAAGGTGTCTTATTCAACGATTATTCCAGATTGGGACTGGATGATTGGCACTGGCGTTTATGTCACTGACATTGACCGGGTTGTTTCTGCCGCTCGCGCGGATATTGAAGCGGAGATAGCCGAAACCCTCGGTTTTATCGTTCTGGTTACGGTGGTTGTGGTGATTATCGCACTGCTCATCGGCATGTTTGTCGGCCGTACGGTAACGAAGCCGCTGAACACCGTTATTGCCATGATGAAGGACATCGCCGAGGGTGAGGGCGACCTCCGCCACCGTCTGCCGGACGAAGGAAACGACGAACTCGCCGAGCTTGGGCGTCGCTTCAACGCCTTCGTGGTGAAAATCCAGGACACCATCCGCGATGTCGGCGCGACCACTGACCAGGTTGCCTCGGCCGCGGAAGAGCTCAGCCGTGTTGCCAATGAAACCCGTGCGTCGGTACAGGAGCAGGGTTCGGAAACCGATCAGATTGCCTCCGCCATTAATGAGATGGCGGCCACGATCCAGCAGATTTCCGGCAATGCCAACTCGGTGGAAAGCGCCGCCTCTGACGCCGACAGGCTTGCACGGGATGGCGGCGAGACCATTGCCAACGCACAGGCGTCCGTCAATCAGTTGTCGGAGGAGATTGAGTCCAGCTCTGGCCGTATCAGTAATCTGGCTGAGAAAACCGACGAGATTACCCAGGTGCTGGACGTCATCCACGCCGTCACTGACCAGACCAACCTGCTGGCCCTCAACGCAGCCATTGAGGCCGCCCGGGCCGGTGAGCATGGCCGTGGTTTCTCGGTGGTTGCCGATGAAGTCCGCCAGCTGGCCAAACGCAGTGCGGAATCCGCTGATCAGATTCGCGGTATGATTGACGGCTTCGTGACCGAGTCCCGCGCAGCGGTGGAGCGGATGGATGCGTCCCGCCAACGCTCCAGCGAAACGGTTGAGCGCATTAACCACGCCACTGACGCCCTGCGCACCATTGAGAAGTCTGTGGGCCATATTCATGATCAGGTGACCCAGATTGCCACCGCGGCGGAACAGCAAAGCCAGGTGGCCGAGGAAATCAACCAGAACGTGGTGCGCATCGTGGACGCGGCGCAGCGTAGCGATACTGGTGTGAACCAGACCAACGAGGCGAGCCACGAGTTGGCGCGGCTTGGTGAGAGTCTGCGTGAGCTGGTAGGCCAGTTCAAGGTATAGAACCGTTGCTTCTGGTCGGTCGACGATTGGCGTCAGCCGGCCAGCAAGCTATGATGTGGGCGATCTGATCCGACCACTACAAAAAACGGAACCTGACCTCGCTATGACTATTCGCAAATCTTTCATGACCGTCCTGGCATTGGTGTTCGCGCTGGCAAGCGCGTCGCTGTCGGCCCAGGAAACCTATACGCTTCGCCTCGCAGAAACCTGGGGGCCCAACTCTCCGATTCTGGGTGAAACAACGCGCCACATGGCCTCGATGGCTGAGAAGATGTCGGGCGGCCGCCTGCAGTTCCGCATTGACTCATCCAACAAGCACAAGGCGCCATTCGGTATTTTCGATATGGTGAAGGCGGGCCAGTACGATATGGGGCATACCGCCTCGTATTACTACAAAGGCTCGATTCCCAATGCCATGTATTTCACCACCGTTCCCTTCGGGATGATTGCACCTGAACAATACGCCTGGTTTTACTACGGTGGCGGCATGGAATTGATGGAAAAGGTATATCGTCCCCATGGCTTGCTGTCGTTCCCCGGTGGCAATACCGGCAACCAGATGGGTGGCTGGTTCCGCGAGGAAATCAACAGTGTTGAGGACCTCCAGGGTTTGAAAATGCGCACACCCGGGTTCGCCGGCGAAGTGATGTCCGAAGTGGGCGTTGCGGTGACCAACATCCCTCCCGGGGAGCTCTACAGCGCGCTGGAGCGAGGCACGATTGACGCTCTGGAGTGGGTCGGCCCGGCACTGGATTTTCAGATGGGCTTCCATCAGATCGCAAAGTACTACTACTCCGGCTGGCAGGAGCCTGGCGCTGAAGTTCAGTTCCTGATTAACGAGAAAACCTGGAACAAGCTTCCCGAAGAGCTCCAGGAAGTACTGCGGGTGGCTATGCGGACCGCCGCCTACGACATGTACATCCAGAGCATGCATGAAAGTGGCGTGGCCTGGGATCGTATGAAGGAAGACTATCCGGATGTCACCCATAAAACCTTCCCGCCAGAGGTCATTGAAGCGCTTCGTGATGCCACAGAGAAGCTGTTGGCCGAAGAGGCGGAGAAGGATGAACTGGCACGGGAAATCATCACTTCCCAGCAGGATTATCTGAAGCAGGTTCGTCAGTGGACCAACATTTCCGATAAGGCCTATCTGAACAGCGTTTCGGGTGAATGAAAGAGACGCTTCTCTCGTTGAAAAACGTCTCCAAGGCGTTTGACGACAAAACCGTGTTGAACTCGCTGGACCTGGACATCCTGGACGGCGAGTTCATCACCCTTCTGGGGCCGTCGGGTTGCGGCAAAACCACCCTGCTGCGCCTGATGGCGGGTTTTGAGCAGCCAGACACCGGGGCAGTCAGCCTGTCTGGCCATGACATTACCCATGCCGCCCCCGAACACCGCCCCCTGAATACCGTGTTCCAGAACTACGCGTTGTTTCCCCATATGTCGGTGTACGACAACGTCGCCTATGGCCTGAAGATGGAGAAACGGCCCAGGGACGAAATTCGCCAGCGCGTGGATGAAGTGCTTGCCATGGTGCAACTGCAGGATTTCGCCCGCCGCAAACCGCATCAACTCTCTGGTGGACAGCAGCAACGGGTGGCCATTGCCCGTGCCGTGGTCAAGCGTCCGCAACTTCTGTTGCTGGATGAGCCTCTGTCTGCGCTTGACTACAAGTTGCGCCGGACCATGCAGGTGGAGTTGAAGCGACTGCAACGGGAACTGGGCATCACGTTTGTATTCGTGACCCACGATCAGGAAGAAGCCCTGTCGATGTCGGATCGGGTGGTGGTCCTGAAAGACGGCGCGATTCAACAGCTGGGTACGCCCCGGGAAATCTATGAGCGGCCCGCCAATCTCTTTACGGCGCGCTTCGTTGGGGAGACCAACCTCTTTCCGGGATATCTGACCTCGGTTGAAGATACTGGCATTACCCTGGATATCCTGGGCCTGAGCCGTACCCTTCAGAAGCCCGGGTTTACGCTGCGCAAAGGTGAGCAGGTGAATGTCCTGCTGCGTCCGGAGGATATTCGTGTGCTGGCTCCTGAAGACGAAAAGGGTCTGGCCGGCAGGATTGTGGAGCGAAACTACAAGGGCAGCACGCTGGACTCAGTGATTCATCTTGAGGACGGTACTGAAGTGCTGGCCAGTGAGTTTTTTGATGAGGACGATCCTGCCTTTGACTATAAACTGGGCGAGCCCGTGCGGGTCAGTTGGGTCGACGGCTGGGAATGGTTGTTGCCGGTTGAACTGGAGCCCGTCAACAACGACACAGAAGAAGGGCTGAGTACGAATGCATAGGGTGTTACAGCAGCCCTTCAAAACCGCAGTGCTGATTCTGGTCTGGGGCTGGTTGTTGCTTCTTGTGCTCACCCCGAACCTACTGGTGGTGGGTGCCAGTGTGATGACACGAGACCCCGGCACCTTCCTCTCGTTGCCGCTGAACCTGGACAGTTACCGGCAGTTGTTCGACCCGCTGTACCTGGACGTGTTCCTGAACTCCCTCTACATGGCCGGCATGACGACCGTCTTCTGCCTGCTGATAGGATATCCCTTTGCCTGGGCATTATCGGGCCTGGGCAAACAGCGCCAGATGCTGCTGATTTTCCTGTTGATTGTGCCTTTCTGGACCAATTCCCTGGTGCGCACCTACGCCCTGAAACTGCTGCTGGCCACCAACGGCCTGATCAACAATGCACTCATGGGGTTGGGGCTGATCGACGAGCCGCTGAGAATGCTCTACACCGAAGGTGCTGTGATCATCGGGTTGGTATACCTGCTGCTGCCGTTCATGATCCTGCCTCTGTACTCCGTGTTCGATGACCTGAGGAAAGAGCTGCTGATGGCCTCGCACGACCTGGGAGCGGGCAAGCTTTCGACGTTCCTGCACGTGACGATACCCCTGACCTTGCCGGGCGTGCTGGCGGGCGTGATGCTGGTGCTGTTGCCCGCCATGGGCCTGTTCTTCGTGGCGGACATACTGGGTGGTTCCCGCAATCTGCTGGTCGGCAATGTCATCAAGAACCAGTTTCTGGACGCCCGTGACTGGCCCTTCGGTGCCGCCGCCAGCATTCTGTTGACGGTTGCCATGGCTGTCCTGCTGTTTGCGCACCGGCTCAGCCAGCGGCGGCTCGGTGAGGAGGCCAGGGCATGAATCGCTGGCTGCCGAAAACCTATCTCACCCTGGTGTATGTGTTGCTCTACCTGCCGATCCTGGTGCTGGTGGTGTTTTCGTTTAACAGTTCCCGCACCGGTTACCGCTGGGGCGGGCTCAGTCTGCAATGGTACGAGTCGCTGTTCAATAACCACGCCATGGTCCAGGCCATGTGGAATTCCCTCTGGCTGGCACTGGCGGCGGCCACGGTATCGACCATTATTGGCGCGCTGACAGCGTTGGCTCTTCACCGGTATCGCTTTCGTGGCAAGCGTGTGCTGCGCGGGATGCTGTTTGTGGTGATGATGTCGCCCGAGATTGTATTGGCCATCTCTTTGCTGGCGTTGTTCCTGTTGGTGGGCCTGCAACTGGGGTTTGTCTCTCTTCTGCTGGCCCACGTTACCTTCTGCCTGCCATTTGTGGTGATCACCGTAATGGCACGATTGAGCGGGTTCGATGAAAGCCTGCCCGAAGCGGCGCGGGATTTGGGCGCCAATGATTTCACCATGACCCTCACGGTACTGATTCCGGTAATCATGCCAGCATTGCTGGCTGGATGGCTGTTGGGCTTCACCCTGTCACTGGACGATGTGGTGGTGAGCACCTTTGTGAGTGGTCCCAGCTATGAAATTCTGCCACTTCGCATCTACTCTATGGTGCGTGTGGGCCTTAAGCCGGAAGTGAATGCCCTGGGCACCCTGCTGCTGGTGTTTTCCCTGGCAATGTTGATGCTGTCCCAATGGATACTGACAAGGAGCAAACGATGAAGAAACTGGCGTTGGCGGGCCTGATGGCTGCAACCCTGACCGGATGCAGCTCGCAGGAAGAGCCGCAGGTACTGAACCTCTACAACTGGTCTGAGTACATGCCCCAGGAGGTATTGGACCGCTTTGAGGAGGAAACCGGTATCCAGGTGGTCTACACCACCTATGACAGCAATGAGGCTATGTATGCGCGGCTGAAACTTCTGGATGACAGCGGCCAGTACGATCTTGCGCTGCCCTCCACCTATTACGTCAACAAAATGCGTGAGGAAGGGCTGCTGGAAAAGATCAACCACGAGAAACTGGAAGGCTTCGAAAAGCTCGACCCCGAGCTGACGAACCTGGATATCGACCCTGAAAACCAATACAGCGTTCCCTACCTCTGGGGCACCACAGGGCTGGCCTACGATGCCAATGATGTTGAGGGCGAAGAGGTAACGGCCTGGTCGGATCTGTGGGACGAGAAATACGAAGGCCGCGTGATGCTCACCAACGACATGCGCGAGGTGTTCCACATCGGGCTGAGAGTGCTCGGATACTCTGGCAACAGCACCGATCCCGAAGAGATCGAGGCGGCTTATGACAAGCTGACCGAACTGATGCCTGCGGTGCGTACCTTCAACTCGGATGCACCGCGAATGCCCTATCTTGAAGGCGAGACCGACATCGGCATGATCTGGAATGGTGAAGCCGTGATGGGTGAGGAGGACATGCCGTCCCTTGAATACGTCTATCCGGAAGAGGGCATCATTGTCTGGCTCGACAGCTTTGTGATTCCCAAGAACGCCGAGAATGCAGACGCTGCCCATCAATTCATCAGTTTTGTCATGCGGCCGGAAATCTCCGCGCTGATCAGTGAAGACATCGGCTATGCCACGCCCAACCTTGCGGCCCGCGAATTGTTGAGCGATGAAGTGGCCAACGACCGCACCAGCTACCCGACACCGGAAGACCTGACCAACGCCGAGTTCCAGAAGGACGTGGGTGACGATGCCATGCAGGTCTATACCAAATACTGGGAAATGCTGAAGTCCGGGCAGTAAACCCGCAAACGGCTTGATCCGCCCCGGAAATCAGATCTCCGGGGCGATAAAGTCAGGCGCGATACCAGACTGCGCGATGCAGCGCGGTATATCCATACCCTGCAGGGAGCCCTCGGCCGTAACCAGCAGGGTTTTCATGCCGGCGTTCTGCCCGCCCAGGATGTCCGTATGAAGGGTGTCGCCCACCATGAGTATCTGCCCCGGCGGCACGTCCGCGAAGCGCTCAAGCACAGCCTGGAAAGCAGGTGCATAGGGCTTGCCGTAGAACTGCGGTTGGACACCGCTGGCCTGCCGCGCCCGGTGGGCGAAGAATCCGGGTTCCAGCGTCAGGCAGTCGCCGCGGGGGGCCACCAGATCTGGATTGGCGATTTCCAGTGGCCTCGGCCGTTCTGTCAGTGTGGCCTCCAGTGCCGCCTGCATCTCCTCGTTCCAATCCTCGCTGCTGAGCATGATCAGGCCGTCATAGCTATCCAGTTTTCGTTTCAGTTGCTCCGTGACGGGGGGCCGCACCGGTTGCCAGTCTAGCGGCAGCGTGTCCGGTTCGGAATTCTCCGGGGCAATGACACCCCATAGCCCTTCGCGTCCCCGGTCGGACAGAGACTGCTCCAACAACCAGCGGCTGGAGATCAACTGTTCCGGCGTGATGTCGAACCCCATGCGCCGATACTTCTCCACCAGTTTGGCGTGGCTGGCGGTAGCCGCGTTGGAGAGAATCTGGACGTGTTTGCCCATTCGTTGCAGCTCGCGAAACCGTTGAATGGCTGCGGGGAAGGCCCTGGGTCCGGCATTCAGTACCCCAAAGGCATCGAACACGTATACCTGGAACCGGTCCGCCAGCGGCGCCATATCCTCCAGCGTGACTGGTCCAGGCTGTTCTGAGGTCGGCAGGCCCGCAGGCAGCCAGCGACGGATCTGCTCATACTGGTGGAAAGCCCAGGCTGGAGTGGGTGTTATGCCATTAAACGAGATGGGGTGGGTATCGATCATTGGCCTAGAGTACCGCTTGGCGCACCCTCGCGGAAACCCATTCCGAGGCCACCACCGTGACCAGTATCACCACGAAAATCATGGTGACCTGATTCCACGCCAGGGTGCTCAGGGATGCTTGCAGCTGCAGGCCGAGCCCGCCCGCGCCCACCAGCCCAAGGATGGTGGATTCGCGGATGTTGATGTCCCAGCGAAAAACACTGATGCCCCAGAAGGCGGGCAGGATCTGCGGCACAATCGCATAGTCAATGACCTGCGCTCCGGAGGCTCCGGTGGCGCGCACCGCCTCAACCTGTTTGACGTCGATTTCCTCAATGGCTTCGTACAGAAGCTTTGCGACGAACCCGATGGAGCGCAGTCCGATAGCGACAATACCCGACAATAGACCAGGACCGATTATGGCTACCAGCAACAGCGCCCATATCAGCGAGTTGATGGAGCGGGAGGAGACGATGATGAGCAGTGCCACTGGCCGCACGAAACGACGGCTGGGCGTGGTGTTGCTGGCGGCCAGAAAGGCTACTGGGATGGCGATAATCACACCGATAATCGTGCCCAGGGTTGCGATATTGAGAGTGTCCCACAGTGGCGTCCAGAGTTGGTTCACGTAGCTCCATGCGGGTGGAAACATCCGTTCACCAATATCGGCGGCCTGGTCCGGTGCGTCCGATACGAAAGCCCAAATGGTATTCCGGTTCATCAACTCCCAGCAGAATACCGTCAGGGCCACCAGCCAAAACCATCCGATCCATCGCGCCAGTTGCTGTTTACCGGAATGGAACTGCCAGTCTGCGTGGTGTCGTGCGCTCACGTCTATCACTGGACCCACCTGCGGATATGTGAAGAGGAATACTCAACCGCCAGTACAATGGCGATGATGATAATCAGGATGGCGCCAGCGGAGTCGTATTCGTAACGATCAATGGCGGTGTTGAGGGTGGCGCCTATGCCTCCGGCCCCGACAATGCCGATCACCGCTGACTCTCGGAAGTTGATATCCAGACGGTACAGGGACAAACCCACAAGGCGGGGCATCACCTGGGGCTGCACCGCGTAGTTAACCACTTGCCACCAGCCTGCGCCGGTAGCGCGGATCGCCTCAATCTGGTTGCGATCGCAGGCCTCGATATCTTCGGCCAACAGCTTTGATAGAAAGCCGATGGTGGCAAACGCCAGGGTGAGGAAGCCGGCAAAGGGGCCAAATCCGAACATTGCCACCAGCAGGATGGCGATGATCACCTCCTGGAAGGAACGGGATAGGGTAATAATGGCCCGGCAGGCGAGGTAAACGGGTGCAGGCGCCAGGTTGCGGGCAGCGCCTATGCCGATGGGCACCGAGATCAGGATGCCTGCGACTGTAGAAGTAACCGTCATGGTCAGGCTTTCGATCAGCCCTGCCCGGATATCGGTCCAACGAGACGTGAAATCGGGTACAAGGAAGCCTTCCACAAATCGCCAGCCGCGCTCAAGGCCATCGTACACCCGCATCCAGTTGACCTCGACGCTTTGCAGGGCCAGTGCCAGATAGACAATCGCGCCAAGGTAGAATGCCCGTCGCCAGAGCGGGTTTTTCAGCAGAACGGGCGGGCGTCTCCAGGTAGAGGGCGTGGCGTTGGACAAAACTAGACACCCTCCGCCAGATCAACGGCTGGGGATGCCCTGTCGTTGTCTTCATCTGTTTGGTCCTTGCGTACCTGGGCCCAGTCTTCCTCACCATAGATGCGTGTTAGCACGTCGTCCGTCAGCTCTTCCGGTTTGCCGTCAAACACCACCTCGCCTGCGCGCAGGCCGATGATACGGTCGGAGAACTGCTGGGCCAGCATGACATCGTGGATATTGATGATCGCGGGCAGGTTGCGTTCCCGGCAAACCGTCTGGATCAAGCGCATGATCTGACGGGAGGTTTTGGGGTCCAGGGAGGCGGTGGGTTCATCCACCAGAAGCAGCTCCGGGTTCTGCTCCAGCGCCCGTGCGATTCCCACACGCTGTCGCTGGCCGCCCGACAGGGCATCCGCGCGCTTATTGTAGTGCTCTGCCAGGCCGACTTTTTCCAGCAACGAAAAGGCCAGGGCAATGTCCTCGCGATTGAAACGGCGCAAAAACGACCGCCATCCGGCCACGTAGCCCAGTCTCCCCGACAGGACGTTCTCCATCACGGTCAGTCGTTCCACCAGGGCGTACTCCTGGAAAATCATACCGATACGCCTTCTGGCTTTGCGCAACGCCCGGTCGCGGAGGGTTGTCAGTTCGGTATCGCCCAGGACGACTGAGCCCCGGGACGGTTCAACCAGCCGGTTGATGCAGCGGATCAGTGTGGATTTTCCCGCACCGGACGGGCCGATCAGGCCAACGACCTGCCCTGCCGGCACGGTAAAGCCGATGTCGGTCAAGGCCTGGTCGCCGGTGCGGTAGGTTTTCGAAAGGTGTTTGAGTTCGAGCACAGTAACCTGCCGTGGCCGGATTAACGGCAGTTGTATTCAACGCCGTTGGCATCGTCGATCTTGCGGATCACTTCCCAGTGTTCCTTGAAGGTGATGGGAATGAACTGTGCCTCGCCGGATTTGGAGAACTCTTCTTCCAGTTCGGAGCCTTTCCAGTCGAAGGTAAAGAAGGCTTCCTGGATCTGTTCCTGGAGCTCCGGTTTCAGGTTATGGGCAATGCCGTAGCCGGTGGTCGGGAAGGTTTGTGATTTGTAGACGCTGACGATCTGTTCGTCACTCACGACATCCCGTTGCAACATTCGGTTGAGTACCGAATTGGCAATCGCCGCGGCCTGGTAGTCTTTATTGGCGACGCCAAGAATGGAGTTATCGTGTTTGCCTGAGAACACTGGCTCAAAGTCCTGGTCAGGAACCATGTTGTAGTCGGCCTTGAGAATGGCTGACGGCGCTTTGAAGCCGGAGTTGGAGGTCTGGGAGGTGAACGCCAGCTCTCCCCCGCGAATGTCTTCCACCTTTTCAACACCAGAGCCCGGGTAGGTGATGATTTCCATCTCGTATCCGAAGGAGCCATCGGCGGCAGCCATCATGGTGAATGGACGGAATCCAGCGCAGGCAACGGCCAGGGGGTTGGAACCGGTGTTGAAGCCGGCAATGTGAAGGCGACCCGCACGCATCGCTTCAATCTGGGCGGCGTTGGACTGAACCGGGAAGAACTGCACCTGCTTGCCGGTGATGTCCGACAGGTGGTCCAGGAAACCGGACCACACCTCACGATAGACCGCTGGATCTTCAACCGGTGTATAGGCAAATACGAGGGTGGACGGGTCGGTCTGCTTTTCGGTCTGTTCCGGGATGTCGGCAACAAGGTCGCCATCACGATCCTGGTATCGTGAATCCAGTTTGAAGGCGCTGTGGGCAGCGACGGGCAGGAGTATTGAGGCAATGGTGATAGCAGCAATGGTACGGTTCATGAGGCAGTTCCTTGTGTCCTGTTGATGACGTGAATATGACACTACGGAAACTGTGTGATGGTTTTGTGACAGGTAGAACGGGCAAAAACGCGAAAGCGTTGCTATGGCTTCAGTTAGCACTTGTTTTTATGGCGCGCCTGAGCGAGTTTAACTCCATAGATGTTGTATAATTGCACTACTGTACTATTTGGCGACAGGCAAGCCCACTGTATGCAGATGTTGTACTCCCTAAACGCCGTAAGGCTGATGCTCCTGATCGCTTTGAGCTTTTTGGTGCCTTCGGCGGCGTATGCGGCAGTGGACCTGGACGAGGGATGGGAATATCGGTGGGGCGATTCTCCATTGACCGAGGAGGGGGTGCCGGAGTGGACTCTGGGTCAGGCCCCCTGGCAATGGAACGCTATCAGCTTTCCATCCAACCCGCCTGGTCGCAACGGACAAGAACATGTGTGGTATCGCATCACCCTTCCGGAGGGCGAGTGGCAGGAGCCGGTTCTGTATATCTACAGTGTCGATCTGATTGTCCAGGTCTGGCTCGACGGCGAGAACATCTACCAGTACGGCACGTTTGATGATCAGGGCCGGGGGCGTTTTGAAGGTTGGCCCTGGCACGCGATTCCGCTGCCTGAAGAGTTTGCGGGTACGCCGATCTACTTTCGCATTTTCTCTGATTACACCGACATTGGTCTGTGGGGTGAAGTCTCCATTATGGAGCAGCCGGCCCTGACCCTGTTTATCGTGAAAAACTCCCTCGAAGCCCTGGTCATTTCCGGCTTTTCAGCCCTGATTGCCCTGCTAGCGATGATCTTTGCCCTGTTGCAAACGGAAAAGAAGAGTTTCGGCAGCATTGCCCTGTTCTCTTTGTCGTCCGCTGTTCTGCTTCTGTCCGACAGCCAGGCCAGTCAGTTGATCTGGAACCTGCCGATGATGTGGGACTATCTGGCCGCTGGTTCCTACTACATGCTGCCGGTGGCCATGGCATTGTTGCTGGAGCAGTGGTTCAGTGATCGCCGGCCCTGGTTGATTAATCTGGTCTGGAAGATTCACCTTGTCTACGCGGTGGTGGCGATAGGGCTGGCATTAATGGGTGTGGTTGACCTGTCATCAACGTACCCGCCGTTTGATGCGCTGCTGTTAGCGTCCCTTGCAACCGTCACGGTCGTTGTCGTAAAGCGGTTCAGACAACTGAAGATTGAACAGCAGATCATCCTCGCCGCTTATGGCGTGTTCTGCAGCTTGTTGGTGGTGGATATGGCCGTTGCCCACGGCGTCCTGCCCTGGGGGCGGGTACCGGTCAGTTGGGGAACGCTGGTCTTCTCGCTGGCCGTAGTGATGATTTCCCTCTGGCATTATGCACGAACCCAACAGGCGCTCCATCGGTTGAACCTGTCGCTGGAGCAGCAGGTAACAGAGCGAACCCAGAAGGCGGAATCGTTGGCTCGCCGTGAGCAGGCCAGGGTGAGGCTGCTCACGTTCGAGAATGAAAAAACCCGTGTTCTGAACGACATCAACGGGGAACTGCAGGATTGCATCAGCCTCAACCAGACGTTCCATATCCTGGCGCGACGACTTCCTGACCTGTGCAGTCCTCTGCGGGGAAGGCTATATCAGCGTGTGGAAAACGGCAGCGCCTATGAACTGTTGACTCGCTGGGGGTATGCAGGGGAACCGGAATCACCATTACGCATCGAAACTCCTGAGGGCCCGCCGCCCCATAGCCAGATACCGGCCCGCCATGTTCAGGACCTGGATCAGTCCTGGTCCGGGTGGCAGAAGGACGAGGATGAGTCATTGTGTTTGTGGATCAATCTGCAGTCGGCAACCGAGGGGGCGGTGACAATGGCGCTGTTGTTTGTGGAAGTGCCGGACGAGTTTGCGGCTGACGGCACGGATTACGGCGTGGCCCGCTTGTTCCAGACGTTAAGTCAGGGGGTGCAGAAAATCGGTATCGCGCTCTCAAGCATCAGCTTGCGGGAGGAACTGCAGAAATACTCGTATGAGGATGCGCTCACCGGCCTGAAGAATCGCCGTTATTTTGATCAGCTTCTGGAGCACGAGTCGGCGGTGGCCTTGCGTGGTGACCAGCCGCTGTCACTGCTGATGGTGGATATCGATCATTTCAAACGCTTTAACGACACTCATGGCCACGAAGCCGGCGATTCCGCTCTGAAAGCCGTGGCCGGTGTGTTGGCGCGGCATTTCCGCGACAGCGATGTGGTCTGTCGTTTTGGAGGCGAGGAGTTTGTCATCATCATGGCTGGCTCCACCGCAAAAGCCGCTTACGATAAGGCGCGAGAACTGGCCCATGCCGTCCGTGCCATGCCGGTGGAACATGGTGGCTTTGAGTTGGGCCATGTAACCATATCGGTGGGGGTGTCCAGCTGGCCCGAGTGCAGCGATTCCCCAGACAGCTTGCTGGGACTTGCCGACCGGGCCCTTTACCGCGCCAAGGAGGCGGGCAGGGACCGGGTAGAAATTTCATAGGCGCCGGAACGGGTACTAATGCCAGATGTTGCCGTCGATCTTTTCGTGCAGCTCAGGGTAGTCTTTTGATTTGAAGTGGGGTACCTCGCCCTGTTTGCGCTGGGCAAGATAGTCTTTTGTCAGCTTCACCACCGTACCTGAAAGCATGACAATGGCAATCAGGTTGATGGTTGCCATCAGACCCATGGATGCGTCAGCGGCGTTGAAAACAGTCACCACCGCCTCGTAACTGCCCCATACAACCATCCCCAGGACGGCAGAGCGAAGCAGTGTAATGGCGATGGTACTGTCACCGCCAAGGTGAATCAGGGCATTCTCTGCGTAGGTGTAGTTGGCGACAATGGACGTGAATGCAAAGAACAGGATGGCAATGGCGATGAAATAGGCGCCAGACTCGCCAATGTGGCTTTGCATGGCATCCTGGGTAAGCTGGGTTCCGGTAATGCCGGAGCCCGGTTCCATGACGCCGGAGAGCAAAATCATCACTGCTGTTGCGGTGCAGATAATGATGGTGTCGACAAACACGCCAAACGCCTGCACCAATCCCTGGGATGACGGGTGGTGGGGCGCTGGTGTGGCCGTTGCCGCAATGTTGGGCGCCGAGCCCATGCCGGCCTCGTTGGAGAACAGCCCGCGCTTGATACCATTGAGCATGGCGGCGGTAATGGAACCCGCTGCGCCGCCGGCGGCTTCTTCCAGCCCGAAGGCGCTCTTTACGATGGTCATCAGCACGCCCGGCACTTCAGTGATGTTAATGGCCATAATCACCAGAGCAATAAGCACATAGAGACCCGCCATCAGCGGCACTACCAGTTCTGCGAACCGGACGATGGAGCGCAGGCCACCAAAGATGACAATGCCCGCGAGAACAGCGATCACAATGCCAACCCAAATCTTGGGCACTCCAAAGGCACCCTGCATGGCATCGGCAATGGAATTTGCCTGAACAGCGTTGAAGACCAGTCCGAAGGACAGGATCAGGCAGACGGCAAAAATACTGCCCGCCCACGGCGCCTTCAGGCCCTTGGTTATGTAGACCGCAGGCCCACCCCGATACTGGCCTTTGCCATCACGTACCTTGTAGAGCTGTGCCAGCGTGCTCTCCGCGTAGCCGGTTGCCATGCCGACCAGGGCGACCATCCACATCCAGAAGATGGCGCCAGCACCGCCAAGATACAGGGCCACCGCGACACCGGCGAGGTTGCCGGTGCCCACGCGAGAGGCAAGGCTGGTGCATAGGGCCTGGAACGGCGATATACCGTGGACATCGCTGTCACGGGAGCCACGAATGGCGCGGATCATTTCCCCAAAATTGAGGAATTGCAGAAAACCCAGACGGATGGTGAAAAAGACACCAACGCCCAGCAGGCCGTAGACCAGAACGTAGCCCCACAGAATGGAGTTCAGCGAATCTACGATAGTGGTCATAGTTCTTCCTTAAACAGTTGTCGTTAAACTACCAGCACTGGACATTTCGCCTTGGAAGCGACGCGGTGGGACACGCTGCCAAGCAGCATGCCCTCTTTATCGCTGTGAGTGCCCCGGGTACCGACCACAATCAGGTCTACTTCCTTGTCCTTGGCAAACTTGACGATCACGCTGGAAGGACGGCCGGCTTTAACAAAGCCCCGAACCTTTACCGCCCCCTTTTCCTTGGCCTTTTCCTTGGCATGGTTGACGATCTCCTTGGCGTATTCCGATAGCACCTTGTCAGGGATATCCATGCTATCCGGCCGGCCAATCGACAGAGATGCCTCAAACAGGCTGTGATGCTTGTAAACACAGATCAGATAGATCTCGGTGTCCATGAGTTTTTGTAGCTCAATGGCCTTGTCCATGGCCTTGAAGGATGACTTGGAACCGTCAACGGCCACCAGAATTTTCTTGAACATTTCACTCTCCCTGAAGTCCGGTCTCTATATCCCTCAGCGGAACGCAACGTCACGAAGGAACAGCGCAATTTGCGGGAAGGCGATGATCAGCCCGGCCGCTGCCACCAGCATAAAGACGAACGGTGGCGTACCACGGATTACTTCCCAGTATGGGCGCTTGAATATGGCGATGGCGGTGAATATGTCACAACCAAAGGGTGGCGTTGCAGAGCCTATGGCGACCTGCAGTGTAATCAGAACCCCGACGAGCACTGGGTCCAGACCGGTGGCTTCGATCGCCGGTGCAAAGATCGGCGTCAGCACCAGTATCACCACGATCGGGTCAACAAACATGCAGGCAACAAAGAAGGCGATACAGATCGCAATCAGGACACCTACCGGGCCGGCTTCATTGACGCCAACTGCTTCCAGTATTGTTTGTGGAATCTGTGCAAACGAGATAATCCAGGAAAAGCCGTTGCCCACGGCAACCAGTATGAAAACCACAGCGGTAATCAGGCCGGTGGACTTGGCAATCCGATAGATATCCGGCAATTTCAGCGAGCGGAACACCACGAATTCGAGTAAGAAGGCGTACAGCACGCACACAGCGGCGGCCTCCGTAGGGCTGAAAATACCGCCGTAGATACCACCAACAATGATGACCGGGAAGAAAAGAGGCCATAGTGCTTCGCGGACGGCGACCCCCCGTTCTCTCCAGCCGGCCCTTTCCTCGGTGGGGACCTTGTTAATGTATGCATAGATCAGGCAGTAGATTGAAAACATCATCAGAATCATGACGCCCGGGCCGATGCCTGCAATGAACAGTTCGGCAATGGAGGTTCCGGAAATAACCCCGTAGATAATGAAGCCGATACTGGGGGGGATCAAAAAGGCAATGTCACTGGAATTGATGATCAGCGCCAGGGAGAACGAGTCGGAATAGCCCGCTTTAAGCAGTTTGGGACGCAAGGGAGAACCAACAGCCACAACCGTCGCCTGGGTGGAGCCGGATACCGCACCAAAGAGGGTACACGAGGTGGCTGTACTGATCGCCAGCCCGCCTTTGATGTGCCCGATAAAGGCCATCACCATATGGATAAGGCGGTCGGCGGACTGCCCGCGAGTCATGATATCAGCCGCCAGAATGAACATGGGCACAGCAATCAAAGAGGCTGGACGGATACCTCCCATCATTTGCTGGACGAACGTGCCCATCTGGCCGAAGCCATCAAACATCATTACAAAACCGACCACCGCACCGGTAATCAGCGGAACCATCATCGGGAAGCCCAGGAGCAGCAGCCCGATCATGATTACCATCATTATAGTCGCCATGAGTTTCTATCCTTTGTTAAAGCAGCTGCAGGTTCAGACTTCCGACTCACTATCAGAGTAGCCGTCGATCACACCAGTGGAGAGATAAACATCCTTGCTGGTGAGATTCTTGATCGCTGTGAGGAAATACTGAATGCCGGTAATCGCAAAGCCCACTGGCGCCCAAACGTAAATCCACCAGATCTCAAAGCCCAACGCAGGGAGAATTCGCCCACGGCTGTAAAGGGTCTCGACGTATCCATAGGAGTGGTAGCAGAGGAAGAACATTACCAAAGAGGTAAACAGGGCGATGAAAATCATCAGTACTTTGCGCCCTTTTGGCGGGATCGCATCATAAACCGCAGACATGCGGATATGGCGGCCATGGCGGGCCGCGTAGCCGATGCCGGCAAACGTAATCAGGATAATAAGAATCCGGTTAATCTCGCCGGAGAAAAACAGGCCTTCTCCAAAGACAAAGCGTGCAATAACGTTGATGCATGTGTTGACGGCCATAAGGATGACGCCAACCGCGAGCATCACGGCCTCAGTTTTGGCAATAACTTCATCAATGGTTCCCAGAAACCCGGGCAGGCCGGACTCGTAGGTGCCGGTATCGTCTTCTAGATCCGGGGAGTTCTCGGACATGGGGGGTTGCTCCAGAACATATCGCTCCCAGCCGGCAGGAGGTCCCCGGCGGGGCGGGGTTAAAACAGATTCCCGCCGGGCAGGGCCGGCGGGAATGGTTCCTTCAGGATCAGTTGCTCTGAACTTCCTTGAGGTCTTCCTTGAACTGGTTCAGCAGTTCTTTACCGCTTTCGCCAGTCATCTCGATGAACTTCTCTTCAACCTGCGGCGCGCGGGCCTTGAAGGCTTCGATCTGTTCGTCGTTCAGGCGAGTGACGGTGACTTCGTCGCTGGCTTTCTGGATCTTCTCAAGGGCTTCTTCAGCGAGACCATCGATGTGAACGATGATTTTCTCGAACGCGTAATCCGCAGCGTCCTCAACAAGCTTCTTGTCTTCGTCGGACAGGCCGTCGTAGAAGTTCTTGTTGGCCATCATGGCAGTGGTGAACCAGCCGTGACTGGTGAAGACCAGGTTCGGGGAAACTTCATAAAGACCGCCGGATTCGATCCAGAAAATCGGGTTCTCCTGACCCTGGATCATGTTGGTCTGCAGGGCACCGTAAACTTCACCCCAGGGCAGCGGCGTGGGGGTTGCACCAAACGCTGAATAGGTTTCCGACAGCAGCGGGTTGGTCATGACACGGATCTTCTTGTTGTTGAAGTCTTCCGGTTTGCTGACGGGCTCGTCCACCGTTACAACCATTTCGCCTTCCGGGTACATCTGCAGAAGCTCCAGACCATTCTGGGCATACAGCTCCGGGAAGTCCTCGTTAATCGCCTCACTTTCACGGAAGAACTTGATCACCGTGTCCATGTCGGTCGGCATCAGGTAAGGAATGAAGAAAATTTGCGCTTCCGGAATCAGCGAGCCGGTGAAGCCGGGAGACTGGTTGACGAAGTTAAGGATGCCAGCCTGGGTCTGCTCCATGATGTCGTCGGATTCGCCGAGCTCACCAAAACGATAAATCTGCAAGGTGTGGTCGGAGTTGTCTTCGATGTATTCCTTGAAGTCGTAAGCGAATACGTCCTGGACATCACCTTCATATTCTTCGTGCGCATAGCGCCAGTTGGCAGCATTCACCGAATTCGCCGCTGTCATTGCGGCAAAGGCAAACGCAGAAAATCCGGCCAGTTTCTTGAACTTGCTCATGGTGCTCATCGCGTTGTCTCCGCTTATTTTTTTGCTGAAATGATCTGTTACATTTATTTAGACTGGCAAAACAATCCCGATTTCGCAAGAAATTGGCGAATTTACCTGGGGCCGAAAGCGACGCGTTCCGGTCGCCCATGCAAGTTGTGGTAGGCTTTTGTTTCTTACCGGAAACAACACACAGGGCAGGTATGCCAGTAACGCCATCCATCGAGCCCGGCTTTCACGCCATCCACGCGAATCATCTGGAAGACCTGCGCCGGGCTGTGGTCTGGATCTGCCGGCAAAGCCCCCTGCCACCGCTGGAAAGTGAAACCTTTCTGGTGCAGAGCAATGGTATTGCCCAATGGCTCAAGCTGGCACTGGCTGAAGACCCGTCCGAGGAGGGTGCTGATGTCGGGGTCGGCGGCCTGGGGATTGCGGCCGGCATGGATTTTCTGTTTCCCGCCCGCTTTATCTGGCAGGCCTACCGTGCGGTACTGACCTCGGAGGGCGTACCGGAACAGTCCCCGTTTGATAAGTCCCGACTGGTCTGGCGCCTGTTCCGACTACTGCCGGAGTTGATCGCGGACGACGACGTGTTTGCGCCGTTGCGACGATTCATGGCCGGAACGGATACTGAAACCCGACGCTACCAGCTCGCCGGCAAGATTGCGGACCTGTTCGACCAGTATCAGGTTTTCCGCGCCGATTGGCTGGCGGATTGGGAAGCCGGCCATGACCGGCTGCGGATGGCACGCGGCGAATACCGTGAGCTTGGCGATGAGCTGCGCTGGCAGGCGGTACTGTGGCGCAGGCTGGTGGCCGATGTGGGCGAACTCGCGGGTACCAGCCGTTCACGCATTCATACCCGGTTCATGGCGCAAGGGCAGGCACTGACAGCCGCAGACCGGCCTCCAAACCTGCCCCGTCGTATTGTGGTCTTCGGTGTGTCATCCCTGCCGAAGCAGGCGCTGGAAGCCCTGTCCGTTCTCAGTCGGGTCAGTCAGGTGGTGCTCTGTGTCCATAATCCCAGCGAATTTTACTGGGCCGACATCATCAGCGACCGTGACCTGCTGACGGCGGACCGCAAGCGCGGCAAGACCCACCCGGAACTGGCGGCACTGACCGACCCTGATGCCCTCCACCAGCACGCCAACCCCCTGCTGGCGGCCTGGGGCAAACAGGGGCGGGACTATATTCGCCTGCTGGACGAATTCGACAACCCCGAGGCGTACCAGGGCCGCGTGGCAACTCCGGAGGGCCGGATCGATATTTTCACGCCCCACGGAGATCCGGATAAGCCTGCGCTGTTGCATCAGATCCAGAACGACATTCGTTCGCTCACTTCCCAGGCAGAGATGCTGGGGCAGGCACGGACCCTCGATCCGTTCCAGGACGATTCCGTGGTGTTTCACAATGCCCACAGCCCGCAACGGGAAGTGGAGATTCTTCACGACCAGTTGCTGGCGGCATTCAACAGCAACCCGCAGCTTCGGCCCCGCGACGTGATCGTCATGGTGCCAGACGTCGACACCTACGCACCTCACATCCAGGCGGTGTTTGGCCGTTACCCGTCGTCGTCCCGGCGCTACATCCCGTTCACCATTTCCGACCAGGGCCAGCGGCATCGTCAGCCGGTGCTGATTGCACTGGACACGTTGATGGCGCTGCCCGAAAGCCGTTTTGGCGTCAGCGAGATCATCAGCCTGCTGGAAGTGCCGGCCGTACGCAGCCGGTTCGGTATCGCCGAGGGCGATCTTCCATTGGTACGCCAATGGGTGGACGGCGCCAACATTCGCTGGGGCCTGCACAGCGAACATCGCAGCAGTCTCGACTTGCCTGAGGGGCTGGAACGCAACACCTGGCAGGCGGGGCTGCGGCGGATGCTGTTGGGCTATGGCGCTGGCCGCGACGATCCCTGGCAGGGCATTGAACCGTTCGAGGAAATCGGCGGCCTGCAGGCAGGTGTGGCGGGCAATCTCTACCGCTTTGTGGATCGGCTGGAAGAGCTCTGGCACGAGCTCAGGTGCACTGCAACGCCTGCCGGCTGGCTCGATCGGCTGCAGTCCATCCTCGAACGCTTCTTCGCTGGGCTGTCTGACGAGGATTTGCTGCTGGTGAACCGGCTACGCCGACAGGCAGAGCAGTGGCTCCAGGACTGCAACAGTGCGGGCATGGAAGACGTGGAACTGCCCCTGAGCATCGTGCGGGAAATTCTGCTGGAAGGGTTGGAAGAAGGCGGCCTCAATCAGCGCTTCCTGGCCGGCAAGGTCAATTTTGCAACCCTGATGCCCATGCGCGCCATCCCCTTTCGGCGGGTGTGCCTGTTGGGCATGAACGACGGTGACTACCCGCGCTCGCGACCGCCGGTGGATTTTGACCTGATGGCCGTGGATTACCGGCCGGGCGACCGTTCCCGCCGGGAGGACGACCGCTACCTGTTTCTGGAGGCATTGCTCTCCGCGCGGGAGCAGCTTTACATCAGTTGGGTAGGGCGCAGCATCCGTGATGACTCGGAACGGCCACCCTCCGTACTGGTCAGCCAGCTCTGTGACCATCTTGATGCGGTGTGGCAGGTGGAGGAGTCGGACCGAAAAGCCTCTCCGGTCCTGACGATCAAACACCCGCTGCAGCCGTTCAGCCGTGAGTATTTTCCCGCCGGAAATCGCGGAGCCGGGCACAATGGCTCGCCGGACGTGAACGCAGTGCTGGCAACGCGGCGCCTGTTCACCTATGACAGCGAATGGCTCAGTGCGCACCAGCAACGGGAAACCGACGTGGTGGGCGTCGAACTGCCTTTCCTGCCACCGGCGGAGCCACTGACGATTGCCGATATTGGCGCTTTCCTCAAGCGACCAGTGGACACCTTTTACCAGCGCCGGCTGCAGGTCCGGTTTACCGATGTGGAGAGCCTGGACACCGACAACGAGGCATTCGCCATGGACGGCTTGCACCACTGGCGCCTGGAGGACGAATTGATCCGTCATGCGGTGATGAAATCGGGCACCGAGGACGAACTGCATCAGCGGCTGGAGGCTGCCCTGGCGAGCATGGCCCGGCGAGGTGAGTTGGGCATGGGAGTGACCGAAACCGCCCTGACCCGGCAGTTGGAAAGCCGCATGCCAGACCTGTACCGGCGTTATCAGGAGGCCGTGGCGCTCTGGCCTGAGCCGGTGGAAGATATCTCAGGCTTTGAGTACCGCCATGAGCATGGCGACGCGGCGGTCACTGTTAACGACAGGCTGGGCAACCTGCGTACCCGCCCGGGCGGTGACCTCTGCCGGGTGGTGATCGCCAGTAGCAATTTGCTGGAAGGGGCCGGAAGCGCTCGCCAGCTAAAGTTCCCGGCCCTCTTGGAACACTGGGTAGCACACCTGGCAGGTAATATTCGCTACGACGCTTTACACACCCTGGTGATCGCCAAAGAGGAAAAGCGTGTCGTCAACCTGTTGCCTCTGGACACCGACCAGGCCAGGGAATACCTGGCCGGCATCCTGGGCTACTGGACTCAGGGCCAGACGCGGCCGCTGCCGATAGAGTCGGGTGCGGCCTTCGGCTATTTGCGGGGCCTTTATCCCGCCAGGGGCGAGGGCAGTGAGGACAAAGCACTGCTGAAGGCGACAGACGCCTACGCAAAGGCTCTGGAGCGCGACAGTGGTTACCTGCGCCGGGCCTATCCAGAGGTAGAACAACTGCTGGCGGATGACGAATTCCCGCTGTTGGTGTCGGCACTGTATGAGCCACTCTGGCATGCCGAACAGGCCGGTCGGGCCAAGCCTGGCGGTGCGGGACGGGAGTCGACAAAATGACGGAAGAGATCCGCAAGCTGGATCCCCTCACACTGTCGTTGCGTGGCAGCCAGCTGATCGAGGCCAGTGCCGGCACCGGCAAGACCTTTACCCTGGCGCTGCTGTACGTGCGCCTGGTGCTGGGCCATCGCACCGTGGAAGACCCCCTCGGTGAGGGCATCATGCCGCCCAACCTGCTGGTGGTGACCTTTACCGAGGCCGCCACCAAGGAACTCCGGGACCGGATTCGCGCCCGTCTGACCGAAGCTGCGGCGTTATTCGCGGCTGAACCGGACACCGTCGACACCACGGCGATGTCAAAAGACCCGCTGGTGAATCTGCGCAACGCCTGCCCAGCGGCCGACTGGCCAGCCTGCCGCCGCAAGCTGCTGTTGGCCGCGGAATGGATGGACGAGGCTGCCGTGTCCACCATCCACGGCTGGTGCAATCGCATGCTCAGCGAGCATGCCTTCGACAGCGGCAGCCTGTTCCGTCAGACCCTGGAGACCAGTCAGACGGACCTGCTGGATGACGTTGTGAGGGATTACTGGCGTACCTTTATCTACCCCATGCCACCGGAGTTGATGGGGGAGGTGCTGGACACCTGGAAAACCCCGGAAAACCTGCGCCAGTCAGTGCGCAACCTGTTGCCACACGTTGATGCCCTGCCAGTGCCGGAACGTGACCCACTGGCCGCTGCGGAGGAAGCGAAACGCCTGCGGGAGGTGAAACTGCAGGCTCTGAAAGCCCCCTGGCCGGCCTGGTGCGACGAACTGGAAGAGCTGTTGGCGGAAACCACGAAGCGAAAGCCGAAACCGCTGCATGGCACCACCAAAAACTCCCTTCAAAAAGCCGTGGAACACCTTCGGGAATGGGCCACAACCGATGCGGCTGAACCGCATGAGTTCCTGTCGAGCAAGCGCACCAAGGGTTTCGATACCCTGGAGGCGGACGCGTTTGCCGAAAAATGGACCGGCGAGGATGAGCCTCCGCATCATCCTGCCATGGACGCCATCACCGAACTCAAACCGGCATTGAAAACCATGCCGGTGGCGAAGGCGGACATTCTCAACCATGCCGCCTGCTGGATCGCCCGTCGCCTTGACAGCGAAAAACAGCGCCTGGCCAGCATGGGCTTTGACGACCTGCTCACACTACTGGATGCCGCGTTGGGCGGCCCCCAGGGCGAACGCCTGGCAGATACGATTCGTCGGCAGTTTCCGGTGGCGATGATCGATGAATTCCAGGATACCGACCCGGTGCAGTACCGGATTTTCGACCGTATATACCGGGTGGCCAGCAACGACCAGGACACCAGCCTGTTGATGATTGGCGACCCCAAACAAGCGATTTACGGATTCCGTGGCGCTGATATCTACACCTATCTGGATGCCCGTAGGGCGGTCAGCAGCCGAACCTACACGCTGGGGACCAACTACCGCTCAGCTGTCGCCATGGTAGACGGCGTCAACCGGGTATTCGCCCAGGCCGACCAGTCCCTGCCCGAAGGGGCGTTCCTGTTTCGTTCCGGAGACGACAACCCGTTGCCCTTCAGCCCCGTGGAGGCCAAAGGTACCAGCCAGCAATGGCTTGTTAACGGGCAGCCGCGACCACCACTGACGTTCTGGACCCTGACCGATGAGCGCCCTATCGCCAAGGAAACCGGCAGGGAGGCCATGGCCGAGGCCTGTGCGGCGGAGATTGCCCGCCTGTTGAATCTGGGGCAGAGCGGCGAGGCGGGTTTTGGGGCCGAGGGCACGCCGTTTGAGCCCGTGCGACCGGAGCACATTGCTGTGCTGGTCAACAAACGTGACGAGGCGAATGCCGTCCGGCGATCATTGGGCGCCCGGGGCGTTCGCAGTGTGTACCTCTCAGACCGTAATTCCGTGCTGCAGTCGGTCCAGTCAGTGGAGATGTTGCAGTGGCTGCAGGCCTGCGCCGAACCGGGCCAGCTTCCGCTGATTCGCGCGGCACTCGCCACGCCCACCATGGGCCTGGCTTATCAGGAGCTGGACCGTCTGTTCAGTGACGAAAATGCGCTGGACCGCGAGATCAACCGCTTTCAGGGCTACCGTGAACTCTGGCAGCAACAGGGCGTACTGCCGATGCTGCGGCGCCTGCTGATGGACTATGACGTGCCAGCGAAGCTGCTGTCCGGGCCTGACGGCGAACGCGGCCTGACCGACATTCTGCATATTGCCGAACTGCTTCAGCAGGACAGCCAGCAGCTGGACGGCGAACATGCGCTCATTCACCACTACACCGAGATGTTGCAGGATTCCGACGATGAGGACGAACACCGCACCATGCGCCTGGAAAGTGATGCCGGGCTGGTCAAGGTGGTTACTGTCCACAAGTCCAAAGGCCTGGAGTACCCTTTGGTGTTCCTGCCGTTTGCCACCGAATTCCGCGAGGAAAAGCCGAACCAGTCGTTTATCAAGTACCACGACGACGAGGGCCGGCTGCAGATTTCCCTGGAGCCGGATGAAGACACCCTGGCAAGGGCCGACCGCGAACGACTGGGTGAGGATATTCGCAAACTCTACGTTGCCCTGACCCGATCCCGTCACGCCACCTGGGTTGGCGCCAGCGGCATCAAAGGCTGGCGGCAGAGTGGTCTGGGGCACCTGATTGGCCGCTCTGCCAGCGATGAAGACACGGACCTGATGCCCTTCCTGCAGTCCGTGGCCACCGGCGAGCCCGCAATCGATGTGGCGCCCATGCCTGAGCCAGGAGACGACGTTTACGCGGGCGACGAGGAGCCGGAGCTTGGCAACGCCCTGGAGCCAGTGCGGGAAGCCCGGGAAAACTGGTGGATCGCAAGCTATTCCGCGATCACCTATGGCGCCCGCGGTGGCTACGGGAACGACTTCGCACCGGCCAGTGAGGATGCGGAGCAGGAGAACCTGCGTGACGAGGACGAGCCCGTTGTGGCCGATACCCTGGCCGCAATGATTCCCGACTGGCAAGGGCCGCAACCGGTCAACCAGCATGCTTTCCCGAAAGGCTCCGGCCCCGGCACCTTCCTGCATGATATTCTGGAGTGGTGCGCTGGAGAGGGGTTCCATAAGGTGGCTGATGCGCCGGAGGATCTCCACGAGCTGCTGGAGCGCCGCTGCCAGTTACGCAACTGGAGTGATTGGACTGACACCCTGAAAACCTGGATTTACACCCTGATCACCATGGATATTCCCCTTCCGGGCAGTAGCAGGACATGCTCCCTGGCGGGTCTTGAAACCTTTCGGCCGGAACTGGAGTTCTGGTTTGAAAGCCATGATGTGAACACCCTCGCCATGGACAGACTGGTCCGCCGGCATACGCTGGGTGGTGATCCGCGTCCCGAGGCTCAGCAAGCCACCTTCAATGGCATGCTGAAAGGGTTTATCGACCTGGTGTTTGAACACGAAGGCCGCTATTACGTGCTGGACTACAAGTCGAACTTCCTGGGGGAGGACGATCAGGCCTATATCCCTGACGTGATGAAAGACAAAATCCTTGAGAAACGGTATGACCTGCAGTACGTCATCTACCTGCTGGCTCTGCACCGTCTGTTGAAAGCGCGCCTGCCGGACTACGATTACGACAGCCACATGGGAGGTGCCGTCTACCTGTTCCTGCGTGGCTGCGATGCACCGGGCTCCGGCGCTTTTACCGAACGACCGGACAAGACCCTGATTGAGGAACTGGACCGGCTGTTCAGTGGCCAGGGGGAGAAAGCAGCATGACCGGAGAAAGCGGAACCATTGCGGACCTGTTCGACGCCGTTGAGCCCGAACCGGCACCACGGTTGCCCCAAACCGCTGCCGACGCTCTGGCCCTGCTGGATGAGTGGGTGGAGCGCGACTGGATTCGTGCCCTCGATCATGCCTTCGCGACGTTTGTTTGCACGATGGTCCGTGAACAGGGAGAGCAGCCGGTGGCCATGCTTGCGCTGCTGTCAGCGATGGTGTCACACCAGGTGGGGCGGGGGCACGTTTGCCTGGATGTGCGTCATCTCTGTCGTGCCACGGAACCAACGCTGGTGCTGCCGCCGGAAGGCGTCGGTTCTCTACCTGAAAACAGCCCGAGGCCGTCGGATCTGTTTGCCAGTGTCGGCGCTGACCAACTGATTGGGATGCTGGGGCAAAGCTGCGCTGTCAGCAACGGCGAGCAGGCAGCACCGCTGGTATTGGATGGCTCGCGGCTGTACCTGCGTCGATTCTGGCGCTATGAGCAGGCTATTGCCGCCGGTATTCGGGCACGTCTCGACAACCGTGTGGCGTTGACGGATACCGCTCCGTTGAAAACGGCACTGGATACCCTGTTCGGCACGGAAAACGATTCCGATGGCCCGCCGGATTATCAAAAAGTGGCCTGTGCCCTGGCAGCACGGAACCGCTTCAGTGTCATTACCGGCGGTCCCGGCACCGGTAAAACCACCACGGTTGTCAACCTGTTGGCAGCCTTGCAGTCGATGGCCTGTGAATCGGCGGGGACCGCCGGTGCCAACCCTTACCTGCGCATCCGCCTGTCGGCGCCAACCGGAAAAGCGGCCGCAAGGCTCAGTGAGTCCATCGGGGGTGCCGTTGACCGTCTGCCGCTGGAAAGCCTGCCGGGTGCACCGGATAAATCCGCCATTCCAACCCAGGTCACTACATTACACCGGCTGTTGGGCAGTCGCCCGGGTTCACGGCGTTTTCGTCACAACGAGGACAATCCGTTGCCATTGGATATCCTGGTGATTGATGAAGCGTCCATGGTGGATGTGGACCTGATGGCGTCGGTCTTTGCAGCCCTGCCCGACAAGGCCAGGCTGATCATGCTGGGGGACAAGGATCAACTGGCGTCGGTGGACGCTGGTGCGGTGTTGGGGGAGCTCTGCCAGCGCGCCGAAGGCGCACACTACCTGCCGCAGACGGCGCAATGGCTGCAAGCGGTGACCGGATGTCAATTGCCATCAGAGCTGCTGGACTTCGAAGGCCTGGCCCTGGACCAGGCGGTTGCCATGCTGCGAAAGAGCTATCGGTTTGACGAGCATAGCGGTATCGGCGTGCTGGCGTCGGCCACCAATGCGGGCCAGCTCAGCGGGGAATTGATCGGCCAATGCCGCAACCAGGGCTTTGAGGACGTGGCCTGGCTGACTGGTGAGAACGACATGGGGTGGTTGGCAAATCACGCCCTGACCGGCAGCCCGGAACGCTTCCACAACCAGGGCATGCAGCGCGTGGTTGGCACTGCGCCGGTTGATCCTCCGGTTGGCTATGGCCACTATTTAAAGCTGATTCGTGACCGCAAACCCAGCGCAGACGTTGAGGCGGATGGGCGTGAATCATGGGACGCCTGGGCAACCGAAGTGCTCACGGCGTTCAATCGCTTCAAGGTGCTTTGCGCGTTGCGTCAGGGGCCGTTTGGAGTGGAAGGGCTGAACCATGACATTGCCGGGCGTTTACATAGTGCCGGGTTGATCGAGCGCACCGACGGTTGGTACGCCGGTCGTCCGGTACTGATCACCGGAAACGACTATAATCTGGGCCTGATGAATGGCGATATCGGTATTACCCTGAGCGTGCCCTGGGATCGTAACGACGCGGGTGAGCCGGTTGAGACCCTGAGGGTCGCTTTTCCGTCCAGTGACGGTAGCGGAGGTGTCCGATGGATATCGCCCAGCCGTTTGCAATCGATGGAAACGGTCTACGCCATGACCGTGCACAAGTCCCAGGGCTCGGAATTCACCCACGCCTGCCTGGTGATTCCGGACCGCCTGACCCCGGTGTTGACCCGGGAGCTGGTATACACCGGCATCACCCGGGCACGCCACTGGCTCAGCCTGGCGGTATGCCAGGACGGTGTGCTGAAAGAGGCAGTGGGGCGTAGCGTGATCAGGGCGTCAGGGCTGGCTGGGTTGTTGGCTTGAAGCGTCTATTGTTAACCCTTATAGGGAGAAAGCACATGAGAGGAGTCGTGTCGGTACCCGGGCATGTGGCCATTCTGTTTGCTCTGCTTTTCCTGGCCGGTTGCGTCGGGTCACCTGCCACCAGCCGTTCAGCCGATGACATCGTGGCGATGCCGTTGACCAACACCTATTGGCAGCTTTTGAGCATCGGGGGTGAACCGGTGTCGGAAACCAGCGCCGACCAGAAACCCCACATTCTGTTTCTGGACGACGGCCGGGTAAGTGGCTTCAGTGGCTGCAATCAATACATGGGTAACTATCAGGTCACGGGTGAGAACCTGCTGTTTGATTCCATGAGCAGCACTCGCAGGGCCTGCCCGGATAATCAGACGGAACAGTTGCTGTTCGCGGCCCTGGCGAAGACCGTTGGTGTCAATCTCGAAGGCATCGAGCTTCGGTTGTTGGGTGAAGCCGGCGAAGAGTTGGCAGTGTTCGAAGCCTCACGGATGAAATAAGGCGCCGGTCGTCAGGCGTCAGACAGGCAGTCGGTCATGAAGCCCCTGAATTCGATCACCAGCCGCGCCAGGCTGTTTTCCAGGCGGTGTCCGTCCGGAAGTGCCAGCAACGGCAACTTCTGCTCCCGTGCCAGCTCAATCACCGGCATCGGCAGCACCACATCGTCGTCCCAGCCGTGAATGATCTGGGTGTGCCGGGCCTGAATCCGGGGGCTGGATTGCGGATAGGCCGACATCGCCAGAGCCGGCGCCAGAAGGAAGCACCCCAGTACCGGTGTTTCTGCACTGGTGCGGGCACACACCCAGCCTCCCATGCTGGACCCGGCCAGGATGGTTCTTTCCGGGTCGGCACCCGCCTCGGAGATGGCTTCTCTCATCTGTGTGAGGCGTTCGGCGGGATCTTTCGTGCTGCGATGATCCACGGCAATCGCGGTGACACCGGGAAAGGTTTCCGCTTCGGCTTTCAGCGCCTGTACTTTGGTGCCTCCAGGGCCACTTTCCAGGCCGTGGGACAGGAAAACATGAAATTCGAGCGTGGCCATGGTTGTCTCCGGTAAGAGGTCAGTGTCGGGTGGCGGCCAGGATATCCAGCGCGTGCCGCCGTTTCTCGGGGTCGTACAGATCCACGGTAAACATCAGTTCGTCCACGTCCACAGTCTGCAATAGTCGCTCCAGCTGCTCCCGGAGAGTGTCCTCACTGCCCAGCAACTGCAGCGACAGGAAGTCCTTCACGCCTGCCTGCTCACCGCTGTTCCATAAACCTTCCATGGACTTGACCGGGGGCCGCATCCACAGTGGTTGGCCCCGGAACAGGGAAAGAATGCGCTGGTAACTGGTGGTGGCCAGGAACTGGGCCTCCTCGTCGGTGTCCGCAGGCACGGCCGGAACGGCCAGAATCACATAGGGTTTGTCCAGTTGGTGCGAAGGCTGGAAGTTGTCCCGGTAAGTCTGGATCGCCTCACGGTAAAGCCGGGGCGCGAAGTGGCCGGCAAAGGCGTAGGGTAGCCCCCGCATCGCGGCAAGCTGCGCGCTGTAAAGGCTGGAGCCCAGCAGCCAGATGGGCACATTGGTGCCGGCGCCGGGAATGGCCTTGACCGGCTGCCCCGGCTGGAGTGGCCCCAGCAAAGACTGCAGACGCGCGACATCCTCGGGGAACTGTTCTGCCCCGAGGCCGTCCCGGCGCAGCGCCCGGCTGGTTATGGGGTCGGTGCCCGGAGCTCGGCCCAGGCCAAGGTCAATTCGGCCGGGATAGAGGCTTTCCAGGGTGCCGAACTGCTCGGCGATCACCAGCGGCGGATGGTTGGGCAGCATGATACCCCCGGACCCTACCCGGAGAGTGCTGGTAGCACCGGCAATGTGCCCGACCAGTACGGCCGTTGCGGAGCTGCTTATGCCTTCCATGTTGTGATGCTCGGCCAGCCAGAAGCGGTTAAAGCCCAGGTTTTCCGCATGGCGGGCGTAGGCGACGCTGTTGGCCAGGGTCTGCCCCACGGAATCGCCTTCGCGAACGGAGGCCAGCTCAAGAAGGGAATAGGCAGGGAATTGGGCGCTGGAATTCTGCGACATTGAATGCTCCGGGTTTGAACTATCCGGCAGCATAACAAAAACCGGCCCGCTATGAAGCGGGCCAGGGGATGGTTGCCGTTACGGTGCCGGTGGCGTGTAGGACTGGGTCGAGTAGTCATCCATCGCGGGTTTGCTGATGGTGCCCTGCTCGCTGACGTAGTCCACGAAGGACTGGGCGTAGTCGAGGAAGGTGTCCTCCGAGCGGCCGTCGTCGGTGACGGTGCCGAAGGTCACATAACCGTCCCGTCCGCCACCGGTGAAACTGTTGGTGACCACGTTCAGGGTTTCACCATCGGTGAGGGCGCGCCATTGGGCCTCGTCGCGGCCTGTCACTTCGATGTTGTACAGTTGGTCACCCTCGGCGCGGTTCATGTCCACGTTCCAGCGTAAGCCGGCGGCGTAAGGGTAGGCACCGGTGGAGCCATCGGGCGCATGGGCAAAGGCGACAGCTTCGTTCAGCACCTGGCGGATTTCGGCGCCTGTCATGGTCAGATCGACCAGGGTATTGGCAAACGGCAACAGGGTATAGCCGTCGCCGATAGTGATGTCGCCGGCCTCAATGTCCGTGCGTACGCCGCCAGCGTTCTGGATCGACACATCGGCATTCTTGCTCTGGAACAGGAAGGCCTGGGCTACCACATTGGGGATGTCACCCCCACGCGCTCCTGTCGTGCCTGCACAGCTGGGCAGGCTGCTGGTGCCCTGGCCGGGAATGCGCTCCAGGCAGAGGTCTTCGGTTGCGGTACCCACCACCTCATTGCGGAAGGTGTCCAGTTGCTGGGTGTAGTTGGCCAGGGCGTTTGCCACGGTGGCGTCTTCGGTGACGATGCTCAACTGCGGGGCGGCTTCGACGGCGTCCATAATCGCCTGCAATTCCGCACCTTCGGGTGTGTATTCGTTACCACCGCCGTCTTCACGGACGATGTCGTCGCCCAATAGCAGGTGAGGCACACCGACACAGGATTCCACCACGCCGTCTGCGTTCCATTGTACATTGAGTTCACCCACCACCTGGGAATACTGCCAGGCCTGCGCGACACAAACCTTGTCACCGTCGGCGTTGGTCAACTCGGTGGGATAGGCTCCGGAGGACGTCAGGCCGAAGTCGTCGAAGTCACCCAGCAGGGAGTGGGAATCGCCGCCAATGATCACGTCCACACCGGACAGGGCTCCGGCCAGTACTAGATCATTTTCGTACTGGTAGTGGGTTAGCAGGATGATCTTGTTGACGCCATCGGCCTCCAATTCGTTAATGGCTTCCTGGGCGCTCTCGGTTTCGTCCAGAAACTGGGTGGTATCCAGCGGGCTGGAGCTGTTCCGGGTCTTGTTGGCGATGTCGATGCCGACAATACCCACTTTCTGGCCGGCGACCTCCTTCACCACATAGGGTTTGATGTAATCGTCAACAGCGGTCGGGGCCAGGGGAGTGCCAACCTGGGGCACTACGTTGGCTGCCAGAACCGGCGTCTGGCAACTGCCGCTGGCGAGGAAATCCAGGAACTTCTTCAGGCCTTCATCGCCACGGTCGAACTCGTGGTTGCCCAGCGCGAAGGCGTCGAAACACACCAGGTTCATCAGCTCGGCATCGGCTTCACCTTCGTAGGAGGTGAAATACAAAGTGCCGGTGATGGCATCGCCGGCGTGCAGTTTCAGCACATTGTCCAGAGCCATCTCACGCTCGGCAATCTTGGCGGCGACACGGGGGAAGCCCCCGGCGGAGAACTCGGTTTCCTGCCCGGCGATGGTCAGGGACTGCGAGCCGCTTTCAAGGTGTGAGTGGTGATCGTTGATGTGGAGAACGTTCAGGCTCAGCGGGCTGGCGGTGTTATCGTTGCTGCTGTTGTCGTCATCGTCGCTGTCACAACCGACCAGTGCGATGAGAGGGAGTAATACCCAGGCTGACTTGCGGATCATTTCCTTGCTCCTGTGTTTGATTTATCCCCCGCATGTTCCGCTTCCCGGATGTCAGCGATGTGATGCTTTTGTTGCCGAAATAAGAAACGCCCGCTCGGAGGCGGGCGTTAACGGGTACAGCTCGTTGTCAGCGCGTGCGAGCTGCTTCCAGAATGGCCTTCAAATCCTGAAAGTTAACCTGCCCATCCATGTTGACGTCATAGTGCTCAACGGAGGCCTTGCCGAACAAGCGTGCCAGGATGAACCGGGCAACGTCGCGGCCGTTGATGCGGCCATCGCCGTTAAGGTCGGCTCGGTCGAACAACGAAGCGGAGTCCATGTTCAGGGCGATAATCACCGGGTCATGATCGGAGGCGCGATAACTGTCTGGGGCGTAGAAGCTGGCCTGCTGTTCCGGCGACTTGAAGTCGGTGTTGTAGTCGAGGGCTCGGGGCTCATCCGCGTTAATGTGCCACACCGCGGTGTCGGCCACTTTCGGCGCCAGTGGGGTGTTGGCAAGGCTGTGGTCGAGGTAACCGGCCTGGCCGAAGAACACGTAGGAATATGCGCTTTCCCCATCCGCCTGAGCGACCAGATCGGTATAGCCGTTGTTGGCGAGTGCGCGGATCGGGTCTTCTTTGGCGTAGGCATTCAGGTCACCGATGATCAGTACGTCTTCCTCGCCAGTACCGGTGGGGTCTGAGGCCAGCCAGCTTACCAGTGCGTTTGAGGCCTGGGTGCGAGCCGGGTTCCAGCACCCCTGTCCGTCACCCTGATCAGCGTTGGCACCGTCGGCGCTGCCACAGCCCTTGGATTTGAAGTGGTTAACGGCAATGGTCACCGCATCGTTACTGTCGGTAGCGCGGAAAGTCTGGGCCAGCGGCTGGCGGTTCAGATCGTCAAACGGCGCGGTGGCGAGCGTTGCTGCGTCACCAACGGTTTCCACCCGGTCGGCGTTATAGAGGAAGCCCACCGCGATGGCGTCTCCGCCCAGCTGTGGCAGGCCTGGGTCAACGTAGGACCAGTTGCCGCCGAGGCTGTCTGCCAGTTGCGCAATCGCGCTGTTGTCGCCGTAGCCGTCGTTTTCAATTTCCATCACGCCCACGATGTCGGCGTTCAGCGCGTTGATGGCACTAACCAGCTTGGCGGTCTGACGGCTCAGCTCTTCAGCATCATCGGCGCCGCGTGCGGTGGGGAAGCCACCGCCCATGCCGTCACCATTGAAATAGTTCAGTACGTTGAAGGAGGCGACCACGAGGTTGCCGCTGGCTTCCAGTTCGGGGCTGGATGTGCGCGGGTTGCTTTGTGCGAAGCTGGGAGCTGACAGCGGCTGCAGGCGCCACTCGGAGAACCGATAGTCGAGCACCCCGATCAGGTCGTTCACGGTGTCACCGGCGCGAACGGTGGCGGTTGCGCTCAGTTCTGGTGATGGATAGGGCACCACTGCCGGGTTCTGGCGATTGCTGCCGTCATCCAGGATCAGCCGGTCCAGGGCATTGAGCTCTTCCACGGTCGCGGCGTCTTCCCCGGGCTCTGCGACGCTGGTTGGAATGAAGTGCCGGCCACTTCCCAGGGTCAGGCTGCCAAAACGGCCGAGGTCGTAGTTGTCGTTAACGGTTAGCGGCTCGTTGAAGCGGACGCGCATGGACTCAAAGGCTTCCGGGGCATTGGCGGCGGCCCAGGGCAGTGTGATGTTGATGGGGGCTGGAAGTGGCGCCGTGCCACAGTCGGCAAGGTTCGTCACATTGGTGAGTTCGGTCAGGTTGCCGAATTCGGTGACCTCGCCGGCGATCCTCAGACGCTGGCCGACCGTGACGCTCTCGCCCGGCGCATAGACAAACAGACCTTCCGACGTGCTGGGGTTGCTATCGCGCTGGTCCGCCGCGGCTTCAATGTAAAAACCACCCAGACCGTCATCGCCGTTGAACGCGGCGGTTACGATGGCCTCTACAACGAGACTTTCACCGGCAAGCGGGCTGACGTCACCGGTGCCCTGGATGTCGGAGATCAGGCTTGCGGGATTACCACAGGCCATATCCGGCAAGCTGGGATTGCCTGGTTCCGCACTGGCCACCGGCCCGGCATAGGTGGCGATGGCACTGGCAATGGCGGTAGCAAATGCACACTGTTTTATCGTCATGGTTCTTTCCCTGATTGGTCATTGAAGTTGTCGGGGGCGATCGGCGCCGCCTGTTCCAGTCTGGGAAAGGACTGTGACGAGGGGATGTTGGTTTTATGAATCAGTCATTAATGATATCGATATCCATTTGCATTTGAGGCACAATTATCCGCTTTCGAAAAGGCTTCTTCGCATCATCAAGGAACATATGTGACGACATCCACGCTTGCCAAACGCCAGCTACCCACGGGCATCTGGATCCTCGGCTTTGTCAGCCTGCTGATGGATATTTCATCGGAGATTATTCACAGTCTGTTGCCGATCTATCTGGTTTCCGTTCTCGGCGCCAGTGCTCTAATGGTGGGGCTGATCGAAGGCGCGGCGGAAGCGACAGCGCCTATCATCAAGGTGTTCTCGGGCGCGCTGAGTGACTACCTCGGTAAGCGCAAGGGGTTGGCTGTTATAGGGTATGGTCTGGGCGCACTGACCAAGCCAGTATTTGCCCTCGCACCAGGGCTGGGATGGATTCTGGCGGCCCGGCTTACTGATCGTGTGGGAAAGGGGATCAGGGGTGCGCCTCGAGACGCCTTGGTGGCCGATCTCGCACCCCCTGAAATACGAGGGGCGGCCTATGGCCTGCGTCAATCCCTGGACACCGTGGGGGCGTTTCTCGGCCCCCTGCTGGCGATCGGCCTGATGCTGCTTTGGCAAAACGACTATCAGGCGGTGTTCTGGGTGGCAGTGATACCCGCCGCGTTGGCAGTGTTGTTGTTGGTGGTTGGTATTCGCGAACCGGAAAAGCCCATCACCGAAAGGCGTACCAATCCCATAAGCCGTGCGAGCCTGAAGCAGCTGAGCCGTGCCTACTGGGCGGTGGTGGCAATTGGTGCCGTGTTTACCCTGGCGCGGTTCAGCGAGGCCTTCCTGCTGTTGCGGGCGGAAGACGGTGGCCTGGACGTTGCCTGGCTGCCCGTCATTCTGGTGGTCATGAACATTGCCTATTCTTTGTCGGCTTACCCGTTTGGCAAACTTTCTGACCGCATGGACCATCGCCAGCTACTGATCATGGGGCTGGTGGTATTGTTCGTAGCGGACCTGGTGTTGGCGCTGGGTAACCACTGGCTTTGGACGCTTGTCGGCTCTGTTATCTGGGGTCTGCACATGGGGATGACACAGGGGCTGCTCGCGACGATGGTTGCTCACACTGCACCGAAAGCGCTGCGAGGCACAGCGTTTGGCTTTTTCAATCTGGTTGGCGGTGTTGCCCTGTTTCTGGCCAGTGCGGTTGCGGGACTGCTATGGACCTGGGCTGGCCCCGCGCTTACGTTTTACGCTGGCGCCGCCTTTTGCCTGCTGACCATTGGCTTGATGATGTGCCAGGGGAAGCCTGCCGTGGAACCGACCTAGGCCCACCAGGCTGGCAGCAGGTTGCGGATCTGCGGTTGCAGGAAGCGGTCATCGATCAGCCAGATCACGCCGGTGTCCTCCGGCGTTCGGATAACCCGGCCGGCGGCCTGGGCGACTTTCTGCAGGCCGGGAATCAGGTAGGTATAGGCGTGGCCGGCACCGAAGCGTTGCTCGAGCCGCTGGCGCAGAATTTCATGCCAATTGTCGAAGGGCGGCAGGCCGAGCGTTGCCACGAAAGCGCCGATGAGGCGGTCGCCGGGCAGGTCGATGCCTTCACTGAACACACCTCCGAGTACGGCCAGGGCGACGCCGGTATTGTTCTCATGGAAGGCCTTGAGGAACGCCGTGCGCTCATCGGTGGACATGCCGGGGCGCTGGGCTCGAAGCGGCAGGTCGGGCGCCTGTTGCAGAAGAGTCTCTTGTACCCGGTTGAGATAGGAAAAGCTGCTGAAAAACGCCAGGTAGTTGCCGGGCCGCTGCTGGTATTGCCGGTGGATCAGTTCCGCGATGGGCGTCAGCGAGCGTTCCCGGTCCGGCCGCCGGGTGCTGATGTCCGGGGTGAAATTCACCTCAAGCTGGTCGCGGGTAAAGGGGCCTGGCAGGGAGCGGAAGCAGGTGTCCTCCGGCATGCCCAGCAGGTCCCGGTAATAGACACCAGGCGACAGGGTCGCGGAAAACATCAGCGTACTGTCGGCGGCTTCGAAGCGCGGGGCCAGGAAGTCCGCCGGGATCAGGTTCTGGATGGTGAGTCTGGCCTTTCCTCTCGCCGGCCTGATCAGCTCGCACAGGGAATGATCGCCAAACACCTCCGCCAGCTTGGTAAAGGCCAGGCTTTCGAACATCAGTTCCTGCAGGATAAGGTCCGGCGGATGGTCCGCCAGGTAGTCGGTAATGGCGGAGACCAGTCGATTCAGAGCGCCGGTCAGTGAACCTGGAAGATTGTCCAGTATCACCGGCTCACGGCTGATGTCGGGGCAATGGTCGCGGATCACCGATTGCCACGCCCGGGACACGCCATCGAGTTTTGATTTCAAAGCCTTGGGCGACTGTTTCCGAACCCGCAGCAGATGGGCCTGGCTCAGCTCCACGGAGTACATGCCGCGGGCGCGGTCCACCAGGTTGTGAGCCTCGTCGACCAGCAGGCTGGCTTTCCAGTCGTTCTGCCGAACCAGGGCATGGAGCAGGGCGGACTGGTCGAACATCCGGTTTACATCGGCCACCACCACATCGCACCAGCGGGCCATTTCCTGCGCCAGAAAATAGGGGCAGATACCGTGCTGGCGGGCAATGTCCGCCAGTACCACCTGGGTCAGGGCGCCGCTGTGATTGGCGGCGTCCTTACGGGCCGCCGGCAACCGGTCGAAGAAGCCCTTCGCCAGCGGGCAGGCGTCCCCATGGCACGCCTTGTCCGGGTGCTCGCAGGCATGATCCTTGGCCACCAGTTCCAGGGTTCGCAGGGGCAACGGGCCGGGTTGCTTTTCCCGCAACAGGTGAACGGCATCGACGGCCAGTTGCCGGGCGGTATTGCGGCTGGTCAGGTAGAACAGGCGGTCCTGTCTGGCCGTGGGCATCGCCATCAGGGCCGGGAAAAGGGTGCCAAGCGTCTTGCCTAGGCCGGTGGGTGCTTCCAGCAACAATGTCTGTTGACGGACGCTGTTCCTGTAGACGGTTTCCGCCAGGGCGCGCTGCTGAGGTCGGAAGTCCGGGAAGGGAAAGGCCAGGTTTTTTAGCGCCAGATCCCTTTCATGCCGGTGATTGGTTTCCTGTTCAGCCCAATCGCTGTAGTGTTCACAGAGCTGTTCCAGCTCCTGCCACAGTTCCTCTGCGAGGGCGGTTTCGGTGATGGGGGTTTCCTTGTCCTTGCCGACATCGTAGTAGATCAGGGCGAGATCGATCTGGCTCAACTTTTCCTGTCGGCACAGTAGTGCTCCATAGGCCCGCAATTGTGCAAGGTGTAGATTGCGCTGGGCTTCCCGTACCCGGGACAGGTCACCGCGGTGGGTCTTGATTTCCTCCAGGCGGCCGGCGATCGGGTCATAACCGTCGGCCCGCCCGCTGACCATCAGTTTGCCGCATTGGCCGGCCAGCGCCACTTCGCTTTGATACCTCGGCCCGCGACGGGCCTGCACCGCACCGTGGCCGGCAATGCCTTCTTCCGACGTGGGCGCCGGGGTGTAGCGCAGGTCCAGATCGCCCTTGCGGGCGGCGAATTCACACAGCGTTCGTACCGCGACGTTGAGGTCGGTCATCGGTCGGTCCAGCGCACATAGCAGACGGAGACGGGAATGCCGTGGTCAACGCAGAACTCAAGCCATCGGGTCTGATGATCCTGCAGGCGGTCGCCAGGGCCTTTGACCTCGATCATTTCATAGCGCCGGTTTGGATCGTTGTGGTCGGGCCGAAAGCGGATCAGGTCAGGAAAGCCGCTGCGGTATTCGCGCAGGTTGCCCAGCAGGCGCCGGAACATCCGCTCCAGGTGTTGGGCCGGGATGCACGTCAGCGCCATTTCAAGCAATTCCTCCGAGAGTATTGGCCAGATCACAAACGGCGACGCGATGCCCTGTTTTTCCTGCCAGGTATCGCGGATTCGGGTTTTGTAATTGTCAGAGGCCAGCGTGCCGAGGCAGTCGTCAAACAGTGCCTGACGACGTTCTACAAAATCCTCCCGGTACAGGTCCACCGGCCCGGTGTGAAAGGGATGGAAGAATGCGCCGGGCAATGGTTCGAACAGGGCGGGCCAGCAGAGCAGGCCAAACAGGCCATTGATGAGGGTGTTTTCCACATAGGCAACGGGGGTGTCGGGTTCGCTCAGGTGTTGCATGGCCGCCCACTCCACCGATTGGCCGTCCGGATTGTCCAGTTCCAGGGTGAACGCCGTCAGTTGCGGGCGTTCGCTTTGCTGGGGTAGCGCCTCTCCCAGTTTCTTCGCCAACCGCGTCAGGATGCGTTCGAGTCCGCGTTCCTCGGCGCCAAACCTGGGTTCGTCGGTGGCGGCCTGGGCAATCTTCCAGGCCTCGTGGTGTTGCTTCAGCCGTTCCAGAAGGCGTAGCTGGCGCAGCCGTGATTCGCGGTGCCCACTGAGGCGATAGGCCTTCAACGCCAGCTCGGTGTTACCGCCGCGCTCCGCCAGCTTGCCCAGTTCGAACAGCAAGCGGCCGCGCCGGCTTTCCAACCAGGCATTCTCATCGGCCGTGGGGATGTCCTGCCATACCGTTTCTGGCGCCTCGCCCTGATCCAGGCGTTCCCGGCAGTGGTGCATCACCAGATAACGATCCACGTCGTCACGTTCGTCAAAAGCCCGGGACTCGGCAGAAAGCGGTACCTGTTCATACTGCTGGTGGCCCAGCTCCACCAGTACGAAATCGGACCAGCTCTGGCGCAGGTTGCCGAAAAACATCAGCCGCAGTCGGTCAAACAGGGCCATGTGGTTCAGGCGGATTACCTGTGTGGAGACGTCTGGTAGCCAGAGGTCCACAGGAGCGATGTCGGGATGCAGTGGAATCAGGGTGTCTTTCAGAAGACCCTTGGCGGCCGTCGCTGGCAGGCCGGCCGCTGAGATCTGGTTAGCGAGGGCAGTGCGAAGCTCGCCGAGCGTGAACAGGCGAAACAGCTCGGCAAGGGGAACGCTCGGATTGTCCTCAATCCAGCCCTTGGTGGCGAGCGCGCTCACGGCGTCATTCACCGGTACACCGATCTCCGGGTAGTTGAACTTCTCCACCCGGAACAGGTCGCCGGTGCGCATGACCATACGAGCCAGCAGTGCCCTTGCCGGCTGATCCAGGCTCAGCAGGCCATCTACCTTTCCGATTTCATCGGCGGTCAGCAGATCGCTGTGAAAACGCCGGACCCAGCGCACCACTGTCTCGAAGTTCTCGAGATAGTACAGCGGATTGTCCAGGTCCGCGGTGCCGGGAATGTGAGTCTGCTGGTCTGATGCGAGGGGCATGGCTGGGCGTCAGATATCCACGACAATCGGTGGGTTCAGCGGCTTGAACTGGCCGGTGCAGGTGCTGGCGTTGACATGCAGGCAGTCATTCAGCATTTGCTGGCCATAGCTTTCGTGGATATGCCCGAAGATGTGGAGTTTGAGCGTGAGCCGTTCCAGCTCCCTGGCCAGATCGTTACAGCCTACCGCCAGAGACTCGTTCACCTTATCGAGGATGCCTGCTGGCGGACCATGGGTGATAAGAACGTCAGTGTCTGACGGTATCTGTGCCCAGCGCTCGGCAATGGGCGCTCCACGCTCGAGGTTGAATGCCCAGTCGAAAAAGATCGGTGTCCAGGGGCTGCCCCAGAATTTCAGTCCTTCGATGTCGATACTTCTGTCCCGAAGGTAAACGGCGTTCCTGATCAGTGCTTCGGCGTCCGCAGGCTCATCCTGCAGGCACCAGTCGTGGTTGCCGGCAATCAGGATCTTGTGGCGGTGGGGCTGTTCGGAAAACCAGTTGTCCAGGTCCTCGAGTTCCTCAAGGGTGCCCACTCCCAGGCAGTCGCCGGCGTGGATCAGCACGTCGCCATCGGGCACCACCACCTGGCGGTGCATGCTGTGGGTATCGGATATGCAGACCAGTCTCATGATGGCTCGCCGGGTTCGTCGGGACTATAAAAAACACCATCGCGGAAAACACCATGGCGTCCGGCACCAGCGGAAAACCGGCCGGCGCCCTCGATGGCTTCCTCGAACACCACAGGATAGCCGCCAGCGCCTTCCGCCGCCAAGGCTTCGGGCAGTTCCAGGTCCCACTGGTGAATGGCGGAGTGTCGGTCGGCGCGCAGGCACTTCTGCGGGAACGCTGCAATGTCGGCGGCAAGAGCTTCTGCTGCGGATCGCGCCTGTCCATCAGGCACCACCCGATTTGCAAGCCCCATCGCCTTGGCTTCTTCCGCATTAACCGGTCGACCGGTCAGAATCATATCCATGGCGTTGCCGTGGCCAACAATGCGTGGCAGGCGCACGGTGCCTCCATCGATCAGCGGTACCCCCCAGCGGCGGCAGAACACGCCGAAGGTGGCGGATTCCTCTATGACTCGCAGGTCACACATCAGTGCCAGCTCCAGCCCCCCGGCCACGGCGTAGCCGGATACGGCAGCGATCACCGGCTTCGACAATGACATGCGGGAAGGGCCCATTGGGCCGTGGGCTGTTCCGGTTGCCTCGATCTCGTTGCGGCGCTCCGGATCGCCGACGGCTTCCAGATCGGCGCCGGCGCAAAAGTTGCCACCCTCGCCCCAGAGCACAGCCACCTTGAGGGTGTCATCAGCCTCAAAGTCGCTGAACGCCTGGCGCAGGGCGTTGGCAGTTTCGCGGTCGACGGCGTTTCGTTTCTCCGGGCGGGCGAGAACAATGGTCAGCACATGACCGCTGGCTTGAGTGTATACGGGTGGGGGTGTCACATGGCCTCCAACGAATTATTGTTGTCGGGCCGTTTCAGCTAACGCTGGTCTCCGGCGTCAGTCTTCCGAATTCTGCCCGGTTCCGGCCCTTGTCCTTGGCATTGTATAGCGCCGCGTCGGCTTCGATCATCATATCTGCGAAGGTTTTGTGATGGCCGGCTTTTTCAACACCCCCTATGCTGGCGGAGATGTACAGTGGCAACCCGTCTATTTCCTGGCCGTTGGTGGCGATGGTGTCCAGCAGACGGCGGGTGATGATGCGCACGTCGTCATCACCGGTGATGCGAAGCACCATCGCAAACTCTTCTCCCCCGACACGGCCAATGATGTCGTCATCCCTGAGTTCGTTTTTCAGCGTGCGTGCGACCAGGCGGAGGGCGTCATCTCCGGCTGCATGTCCCCAGCGGTCGTTGACTTGTTTGAAGTGATCCAGGTCCAACATCAGTACGGCCAACTGCGTCTGGGACTGTGTCGCCTGGTCAAAGGCCCGGATGCCTTCCCGGAACAGGGAGCGGCGGTTGTATAGCCCGGTCAGGCCGTCGCGCTCCGCCATCACTCTCAGGCGCTGTTCGGAATGGGTAAAGGCCAGCAATGGCAGTGCCAGGGTCGTCGCGGTAGCCAGCAGAATATGGTTGACGAGGATTAACTGCAGCACGAAACCGGTATTGGCCTGGTTCAGGCCAAGCCAGTCCATGCCGATCACCAGTGCCTGGGACATCATCAGTACCCCATGCATGGTAAACAGCACTTTCAGAATCCTGACGGGCAGTGACGGTGTGGTATCCAGTTTCGACAGGGTGTAGACCGCAAAAATGAAAATGGCGGCCGAGAACAGGGCTGTTAGCAGGCGGGCATTCAGCGGATCGCCTTGGAAGGTGAGCAGCAGGATCAGCAGATAACAGGCCGCGGATAAGCGCAGAGCATGGCGGGAGCGGCGGGTTTTACGCGATGCACTGCCGGAGAAGCGCTGCAGGCCCGCCAATACCAGCAACGGGGAAAGGCCGAGAAACAGGTGAGCCAGGAACACGGTGATCCAGGGCGTATCGATAAAGGCGCGTGTACCTGCGAACAGGGTACCCACCGCGAAGGTCATACACGCCAGTGCCCACAACCGGAAACAATGCTGGCGGGAACGCAGCCGGAAAATGGCCCACAATAACCCACCGATCAATAGATTGATCGCGACAGAAAGCAGCAGCAAAGTCGGCAGGTGAACGGTAAATCCCATAGTCATCCCTGGTGACGGATTTTCGCAGTTTCACAGAGTACGCCCCCAGGGACGTTACGATCAGTAAGCTTTGTGTGTCGTTTCTTAGTGCATAAGCTAACAGGGAGCAGCCGCAGCCGCCAGCGCCGGCAGAGCGTGGCTGGCGGCTGGCCGTTTGGTTATGCGGCTTTCAGTGTCTTCATGTCGATCACGAAACGGTACTTCACATCGCCTTTCTTCATGCGCTCGTAGGCTTCGTTGATGTTTTTGATGTCGAGCATTTCCACGTCACAGGTGATGCCGTGATCGGCGCAGAAATCCAGCACTTCCTGGGTTTCGGGCATACCGCCGATGAGAGAGCCTGCCAGCACGCGGCGCTTGAATACCAGGTCGCCGGCTTCCAGGGGCGGATCGACCGGTTCCAGTAAGCCCACGAGGATGTGGGTGCCGTCGAACGTCAGGCAGTTCAGGTACGGATTCAGGTCATGCTGTACCGGCACGGTATCCAGCATGAAATCGAAGGATTCGGCGGCCGCTTCCATCTGGCTGTCGTCGGTGGAGACGACAACATGGTCGGCGCCCTGTTTCTTCGCCTCGGCCACCTTGCTTTCGGAGCGAGTGAAGATGGTGACCTCCGCGCCCAGGGCCTTGGCGAATTTCACGCCCATATGGCCGAGGCCGCCCATGCCGATAACGCCCACTTTGTCGCCAGGTCGAACGCCGTAGTGGCGTAGTGGGGAGTAGGTGGTAATGCCTGCGCAGAGAATGGGGGCGGCGGAGGCTGGGTCCAGCTTTTCCGGGACTTTCACCACAAAGCGCTCGCTGACCACAACCCGGTCGGAATAACCGCCGTAGGTGATGGAGCCGTCATAACGGTCCTCGCCATTGTAGGTGGCGGTCATGCCTTCCAGGCAATACTGTTCGAGGCCGGATTCGCAGGCGGAACAGCTACGGCAGGAATCCACCATGCAGCCTACGCCGACCGTATCGCCCACCTTATAGTCTGTCACGTCGGAGCCAACAGCAGTGACACGGCCAATGATCTCGTGGCCGGGAATTACCGGAAACTGCGTGACGCCCCAATCGTTCTGGGCGAAGTGGATATCGGTGTGGCAGACCCCGCAGTAGTCAATCTCAATGGAGACATCGTCCGGGCGCGGTTCGCGCCGTTCGAAGCTGATGGGGGCCAGCTTTGAGTCGGCTGATTCAGCTGCGTAGCCTTTTGCAGTCGCCATGGTCCGTGTTCCTTCTTTGTCGGTAAATGTTCAAACCTATACGCAGTAACTCCGGGTGTGAGTCAGTTTTTCAACCGCAAGTTCCTTTTATGAAAGGAATATCATCAAGGGTTAATGACGATGGGTGTGGCGGTAGTCGGTGGGGGACTGGCCCATGACCTTCTTGAACAGTCGCGAAAAATAATAGTTGTCGTCATAGCCCAGAAGGCTACTGATCTGGGTAAAGGAGTGGTCCGTGGTGTCCAGTAACTGGCAGGCCTGTTCCACTTTCAGGTGCAGGAAATGCTGGATCGGGGAGACGCCGGTCAGGGCCCGGTAGCGGGTGGCAAAGTGTGCGGGTGAGAGCCCCGTCAGGTCCGCCAGTTGATTGAGCGTGATGCGCTCATCCAGATGCTCGCGCATGAAGTTATGAATGATGTCCAGGTCTGGCTGCTGCGCCTGGCCGGCCTCGCCGACGCTCAGCGGAACGGCCGCCAGCAACTGGCGTAGCCGGTTGGCCACATGGACCAGGCCGGGGGTGCGGAAACCGGTCTGCCGTACCGAAAGCAGGCCGTTGAAGTCCACCAGCAATCGGGGTTGCCGACCGATGTGCTGAACGCGGATGCCGTCGGTAAATCCCATGTGTTCCCGAAAGTGTTCCGCCAATGGGCCTGCATAGTGCACCCAATGAATTGTCCATGGGTTCTCCGGTGCGGCGGTGTATCGGTGGGCGGCGCCGGCCGGTATCAGCACCAGGTCGCCCGCCCGTATCAGGCAGGGTTCGTCTTCGACATTCAGGTAGGCTTCCCCCTCCGTGCAATGGATCAAAAGATCGTCATTGTGGTGCTCCCGGTGCATGTGGTGGCCTGCGGCGCGGCGATAGTGACCGAAGGCGAGCGGGTACAGGTCGCGGGTCAGCGGATGTCGTGACAGGCCGCGTATGACCGGGTCAGGGATGACATAACGAATGCTGTCCGGCGGTACGGGCCACTGTGATGTTTTGGTCATCGTAGGCGCCTGTTTCATGATGGATTCGAAAGATAGTCCATCATGGTCGAAACTTAGTCAATCATTAAGCGGCAGAAGGCTGTGCTAGGATCGATGACAACCATAGGGCACAGGCCCAAAGACCTACAACAATGACAGGGAATATTGCTATGAAAAACGTACCCCTTTATATCGGTGGTGAGTTCGTCCAAAGCCAGACTGAGCAGTGGATTGACGTTACTGACCCAGCTACCAATGAAGTGATTGCCCGTGCACCCTGCACCACCGACGCCGAGATGCGTCGCGCTATCGACAACGCAGGCGAAGTGTTCAAGACCTGGAAAGAGGTCCCGGTCTCCGAGCGCGCCCGGGTGATGATGCGTTACCAGGCCCTGCTGAAAGAACACCATGATGAAATCGCCGAGATCCTGTCCAGCGAAACCGGCAAAACCTTCGAGGATGCCAAAGGCGACGTATGGCGTGGTATCGAGGTTGTGGAGCACGCAGCCAACATCCCCTCGCTGATGATGGGTGAAACCGTTGAGAACGTCGCCCGCGAGATCGACACCTATTCCTACACCCAGCCGCTGGGTGTCTGTGCCGGTATCACGCCGTTCAACTTCCCGGCCATGATCCCGCTGTGGATGTTCCCGATGGCCATTGCCTCCGGTAACACCTTCATTCTCAAGCCGTCCGAGCAGGACCCGCTGACCCCGATGCGTCTGGCGGAGCTGTTTGAAGAAGCAGGCGCCCCCAAGGGTGTGTTGCAGGTTGTCCACGGCGGTAAAGAACAGGTAGACGTGCTGCTGACCGATCCGGCCATCAAGGCTGTGTCCTTCGTTGGCTCCGTACCGGTGGGCCGTTACATCTACGAAACCGGCACCCGTAACATGAAGCGTGTACAGAGTTTCGCCGGCGCCAAGAACCACATGGTGATCTTGCCGGACGCGGACAAGAATCAGGTGGTCAAAGCTCTGGTAGGCGCATCGGTTGGTGCTGCCGGCCAGCGTTGCATGGCGATTTCCGTGGCCGTGTTCGTGGGCGAGGCCCAGGAGTGGATTCCGGAAGTGAAGGAAGCCCTGGCTGCGGTCAGACCCGGTGCCTGGAACGACAAGGGAGCCAATTATGGGCCGATTATCAGCAAGCAGGCGAAGCAGCGCGTGGAATCGCTGATTACCCGCGGTGAGGAAGAAGGCGCCAAGCTGCTGCTGGATGGCCGCAACTGCACCGTTGATGGTCTGCCTGACGGCAACTGGGTAGGGCCGACGCTGTTCGCCGGGGTCAAGCCGGAGATGGATGTCTACAAGGAAGAGATCTTTGGCCCGGTTCTGGCCTGCATGGAAGTGGACACCCTGGAAGATGCCATCAACCTGGTAAACGACAGTCCTTACGGTAACGGTACTTCCATCTTCACCAGCTCCGGTGGTGCAGCACGTCGCTATCAGCATGAGATCGAAGTGGGTCAGGTGGGTATCAACGTGCCCATTCCGGTGCCCCTGCCGTTCTTCTCCTTCACTGGCTGGAAAGGCTCCTTCTACGGTGACCAGCACGCCTACGGCAAGCAGGCGGTGAAGTTCTACACCGAGACCAAGACCATTACCTGTCGCTGGTTCAGCAGCGATGCGGTGGCTGAAACCAACTTCTCCATCCGCATGCGGTAAGGGGAGCCCATGAACTTTGATCTGACTGAAGATCAGCTGGCCTTCCGCGAGGCCGCCAGGGCCTTCGCGGAGAAGGCCATGGCGCCTCACGCTGCCAAATGGGATGCCGAGCATGTGTTCCCGGTGGAAGTGATTCGCGAGGCCGGTGAGATGGGCTTTTGCGGTATTTACACGCCGGAAGCCCAGGGCGGCATGGGGCTGTCGCGGCTGGATACCAGCGTGATCGTGGAAGAGCTGGCGGCTGCCTGTCCTTCCACGGCCGCCTACATCACCATCCACAACATGGCGACCTGGATGGTGGCGCAGTTTGGCAATGCCGATATCCAGAAACAGATCGCCCCGAAAATGGCCAGTGGTGAATGGTTGGGTTCCTACTGCCTGACGGAACCGGGTGCCGGCTCTGACGCCGGTAACCTGCGCACCAAGGCCACACGGGACGGCGACAGCTATGTACTGAATGGCAGCAAGGTGTTTATTTCCGGCGCTGGCGCCACTCAGATGCTGGTGGTGATGGCTCGTACCGGTGAGCCGGGCAGTGGTCCCAAGGGCATTAGTGCGTTTGTGGTGCCCGCTGACAGTGATGGCATCCACTACGGCAAGGCCGAGGAAAAAATGGGCTGGAACAGCCAGCCCACCCGCCAGATTACCTTCGAGAACGTACGCGTGCCGGCCAATAACCGGCTGGGTGAAGAAGGTCAGGGCTTCATGATCGCCATGAAAGGCCTGGACGGTGGGCGCCTTAACATTGCCACCTGCTCCATGGGTGGTGCCCAGGCGGCGCTGCTGCGCGCGCGCAATTACATGCACGAACGCGAGCAGTTCGGCCAGGCCCTGGCGGGCTTCCAGGCATTGCAGTTCAAGCTGGCGGACATGGCAACCAACCTGGTAGCCGCACGGCAGATGGTTCGCCTGGCAGCCTACCGGCTGGATCAGGGCGATACCGAAGCCACGCTGCATTGCGCCATGGCCAAACGCTTCGCCACCGATGCGTGTTTCGAGGTGTGCAACGAAGCACTTCAGCTCCACGGTGGTTACGGCTATATCCGCGAGTATCCGCTGGAGCGCTACGTACGCGACCTGCGGGTGCATCAGATTTTGGAAGGCACCAACGAAATCATGCGGCTGATCGTAGCCCGCCGGCTACTGGAGCCTGGTGTCGCTGAAGCTATTCAATAAACGCTTCTGCCAACTAACAAAAGGCGAGAATTCACATGAGCGAACTGATTCAGCTGGAAAAGCGCGGCCACACCGCGATCATCACCATTAACAACCCCCCGGCCAATACCTGGACCAAGGCGTCTTTGAAGGCGCTGGAAGAGACGATTGAGGCGCTCAACGCTGATCGCAATATCTTTGCGCTGGTGGTCACTGGCCAGGGCGAGAAGTTTTTCTCTGCCGGTGCCGACCTCAAGGCCTTCGCCGATGGCGACATTGGTAACGCCAGTGTCATGGCGCAGGCGTTTGGTCAGGCATTCGATGCCCTGGTTCGCTTCCGTGGCGTGTCAATTGCGGCCGTGAACGGCTATGCCATGGGGGGTGGCCTGGAGTGTGCCCTGGCCTGTGACATCCGCATTGCCGAGGAGCATGCCCAGATGGCATTGCCAGAGGCCACCGTTGGCCTGTTGCCCTGTGCCGGTGGCACCCAGAACCTGCCTTGGCTGGTCGGCGAAGGCTGGGCCAAGCGCATGATCCTGTGTGGTGAGCGTATCAAGGCCGACAAGGCCCTGAGCATCGGGCTGGTGGAGGAAGTGGTGCCGCAGGGCGCAGCCCTCGACAAGGCGCTGGAGCTGGCGGAGATGGCCGGCAAGCAGAGCCCGTCGTCTGTTGCCCGCTGCAAGACCCTGGTGATGAGCGCCCGTGACGGTCGCAGTCACGACGATGGCTGGAGAATGGAGCGGGAACTGTTTATCGAACTGTTCAGCACCGAAGACCAGCGCGAAGGCGTGAATGCGTTCCTTGAAAAGCGCACGCCGGAATGGAAAAACCGTTAAAAGCATCGATAAATCGGGCCGGATTACTGAGTGAATGGTATGAGCGATCAAGTAGTCATTTTTGAGGAACTGGAAGCCGCTGGCGGTAGCCGCATTGGTGTGGCACGGCTGAACGCTCCGCGCGCCATGAACGCATTGTCGCTGGAGATGATCCACCTGTTGAAGGCAAAGCTGGACCAGTGGGCCGCGGACGACACCATCGGCGCCGTGTGGCTGGAAGGCGAGGGCGACAAGGCCCTGTGCGCCGGCGGGGACATTGTGGCGCTGTATCGCGACATGACAGAGCCGCGCTCTGACAGTCGTGCCGTCAGTGAAGGGGATAGATTCTTCACCGACGAATACGAACTGGACTACCAGATTCACACCTATCCCAAGCCTTTTATTGTCTGGGGCAATGGCGTGGTGATGGGCGGCGGCATCGGCCTGATGTCTGGCGGCTCCCACCGCGTGGTGACGGAGCATTCACGTGTGGCGATGCCGGAAGTGAGTATCGGCCTGTACCCGGATGTCGGCGCTGGCTGGTTCCTCAACAAAATGCCGGGCCGGATCGGTTTGTTCCTGGGGCTGACCGGGGCGCGGATGAACGGCGCTGATGCGCTGTTTACCGGGTTGGCCGATCGGTTTATTCGCCACGACATGCGCGAGGAGGTCAAGCAGGCCTTGCAGCAGTCGGGCTTTGCCGGCCTTGAGGGTGGCGCCCATGCCGCTGTTAGCAAAGTGTTGCGCAGATTCGAGGAGGGCTCCCGCGAGGCAATGCCACAGGCCGTGGTACGCGAGCACTTTGATGTGATCCAGGTCCTTACCGACGGCGATTCGCTGGTGGACGTGGTGGATAACCTGAGCCAGTACGCCGGCGAAGATCCCTGGCTGATCAAGGCGGTCAAGACGGTCGCGGCGGCGTCGCCGGCGTCCCTGACTCTGACCTGGCAACACTATCACGACACCTTGCACGACAGCCTGTCCCAGGTTTTCGACAAGGAGCTTCAAATATCGAAACGCTGCCTGAAGATGGGTGAGTTTGCCGAGGGCGTCCGGGCACTGTTGATCGACAAGGACCTGAAGCCACGCTGGCATTTCCCGACACTGAAGAGCGTGGACCCGGAATGGATCGACCGATTCTTTATCGAGCCCTGAACAAAACCGAACAGACCAACACTGATCAAAAATGGAGAACAACAATATGGCGACTATCACATTTATCGGTCTTGGCAACATGGGTGGCCCCATGGCCGCCAACCTCGTTAAGGCGGGACACGACCTGACGGTGTTTGATCTGTCTTCCGAGGCGGTCAAGGCGCTCACCAGCGAAGGTGCGAAATCTGCAGCGACGATTCAGGAAGCAGTGGAGGGTGCCGAGGTGGTGATTTCCATGCTGCCTGCGGGCCAGCACGTGGAAGCGGTTTATCTGGGCGACAACGGCCTGCTGAAAAACCTGCCGTCCACCACATTGGTGATCGACTCCTCCACCATCGCACCGGAAACCGCGAAAGGTGTGGCCGAAACAGCTGTGGCGGCCGGTATCACCTTTATGGATGCGCCGGTCTCCGGCGGTGTTGGTGGCGCCAAGGCGGGCACGCTGACCTTTATCTGTGGTGGTGAGGCGGACGCGTTCGAGCGCGCCAAACCCATTCTTGAAGGTATGGGGAAGAACATCTTCCACGCTGGCCCCCACGGTTCCGGGCAGGTTGCCAAGATCTGCAACAACATGCTGCTGGCCATCCTGATGAGCGGTACCAGCGAAGCATTGGCACTGGGCGTGAAGAACGGCCTGGACCCTGCGGTACTGTCGGAAATCATGAAACAGAGTTCCGGTGGTAACTGGGCGCTGAACGTCTACAACCCCTGGCCGGGTGTCATGGAGGGTGTTCCGGCGTCCCGTGACTACGAAGGCGGTTTCCTGGTGAACCTGATGAACAAGGACCTGGGGCTGGCCTTCGACAATGCGGTCAAGAATCAGGCCCCCATCCCCATGGGGTCGTTGGCCCGTAACCTGTTTGCGCTCCATGCCAACGAGGGTAATGGCGGGCTGGATTTCTCCAGCATACAGAAGTTCTATTACCGCGAGCAGGGCTGAACAGGCAGCGCCTTCAGGGCCATCTGGGCCGAGCTTTTCGTTCATGCTGATGGGTTTTGAAGGCGCTTATTTTTAGCTTTAAGTTTACCTTTACGTAAACTATAGCCTGTGATACACATTGAGTTCAGAATTTGCCACAACAATAAAAGGACTGGATTATGAGCCTCCCGGATTACCAATCGGTCTATGACAATTTCGACCCCGCCAGCCTCGAAGCCGAGATTCTGGAGGGTAACCTGAACGATGGCCTGAACGTCTGTACGGAAATCTGTGACAAATGGGCAGACGACCCCCAACGGGTTGCGCTTTATTACGAAAAAGCTGACGGCGGTTCCGGCAAGCTGACCTTCGCCGAGCTGAAAGAACAATCCGCCCGTTTTGCGAACTACCTGACCTCCCGCGGTATCGGCAAGGGCGACCGGGTTGCCGCCCTGCTGCCTCGCAGCCCTGAGTTGTTGATTGTCATCGCGGGCGCCCTTCGCGCTGGCGCCGTTTACCAGCCGCTGTTCACCGCCTTTGGCCCTGGTGCCATCGAGTATCGTTTCGAGCGCGCCAGCACCAAACTGGTGGTCACTGACCCCGTCAACTACCCGAAACTTACCGAGGTCAAGGACTGCGCACCTGTGGTGTGCGTGAGCGCGGCCGAAGTCAGTGGCGATATCCCGGACTTTGAAAAGACACTGGCAGAGCAGCCTGGCCAGTTTGAACCGGTACTGATCAAGGGTGGTGATCCGTTCCTGCAGATGTTTACCTCGGGTACGGTTGGTAAGTCCAAGGGTGTTGCGGTTCCTGCCAAGGCGTTGCTGGCGTTTTACGTGTACATGAAATATGCCATCGACCTGCGGGACGATGATGTGTTCTGGAACGTGGCTGATCCGGGCTGGGCCTACGGTCTTTACTACGCCGTGGTGGGCCCGTTGCTGATGGGGCATGCCACCCATTTCAACCCGGGCGCGTTTACCCCGGAAACCACCTACGACATGATCCGCAAGTACAAGATCACCAACCTGGCGGCGGCCCCGACTGCTTATCGGTTGCTGAAAGCCAATGACCACGTTCTTCCGGAAGGAGAGAATCTTGGCCTTCGGGTGGCCAGCAGTGCCGGTGAGCCGCTGAACCCGGAAGTGGTGAGCTGGATTGAGCGGCGTCATTTCTGCCCGGTCAAGGACCACTATGGCCAGACCGAAACCGGCATGACCTGCTGTAACTTCCATGGCCTTGATCATCCAGTGCGCCAGGGCTCCATGGGCTATTCCTCTCCTGGCCACAAAGTCGTTGCCCTCAATGAAAAGAATGAAGTTGTGGGCGAAGGTGAGATCGGCCAGTTGGCAGTGGATGTGAACGCCTCGCCATTGTTCCATTTCGACGGCTACACCTGGGGCGAAAAAGACCCGTTCGTGAATGGCTACTACCTCACCGGCGATATGGTGGTGAATCATGGCGGTGGCTGCTTCTCATTCAGCGGCCGTGACGATGACATTATCACCACTGCTGGTTACCGTGTGGGCCCGGCCGATGTGGAAAGCACCCTGCTGGAGCACAAGGCGGTGGCCGAGTCTGGTGTGGTGGCGAAGCCCGACGAAAAGCGGGGCTCTATTATCAAGGCTTATGTGGTTATCAAGGGTGACCAGGAGCCTGAAAGCGAAGATGCCCTGAAGGACGAGCTGCAGGAGCTGGTTCGCCATCGCCTTTCCGCTCACGCCTATCCCCGTGAAATTGAATTCGTGGATGAGCTGCCGAAAACCCCCAGTGGCAAGATCCAGCGCTTTGTTCTGCGTAACCAGGCGAAGGAAGAGAAACAGGGATGATTGTCACCTTCGAGGAGCTGCAGGCCTTCCTCGCCGAGCAGTTTCCCCAGGGTGCCCGCTACGGCACCCTGCAGGAACTGGGCGACGGTTGGGCCGAAATGAAGCTGGAGGTTGCTGAAGAGCATCTGCGCCCCGGCGGCACGGTGTCCGGCCCCGCCATGATGGCGTTGGCGGACGTGGCCCTGTATGCCGCCCTGCTGGGAAAAATCGGCCTGGTGCCGCTGGCGGTGACCAGTAACCTCAACATCAACTTCCTGCGCAAGCCCGTGGCCCACAGCCCGATCCGGGCGCGGGCCAGCATGCTGAGAATCGGCAAGACCAGTGGGGTGGGTGAAGTCTATATTCTCTCCGATGGCCTGGAAGACCCGGTTGCCCATGCCACCATCACCTACGCGATTCCGGCGCAGCGGTGACGGCATGAACGTCAGCAATCTTTCGGTTTCCCTGGGGGAGGGCGTCAGGGTTCAGGCCCAGCGCCTGAGCCACGGTGACCGTACCGGGCCTGTGTTGGTGTTCCTGCATGAATCCCTGGGCAACATTGCCTTGTGGAAGCAGTTCCCGCGCCAGTTGGCGGAGGTCACGGGCCTCGATGCGCTGATTTATGAGCGCCGTGGTTACGGTGCCTCCAGTGACGAGCCGTTGCCCCGTCCCTACGATTATCTGGAGCAGGAAGGCACCGTGTGGTTGCCCCGGCTGCTGGATGCGCTGGCGATTGATGAGGTGATTCTGGTGGGCCACAGCGATGGCGGCTCCATTGCCCTGATTGCCGCAGCAGCGTTGGAAGGGCGGGTAAAAGGGTTGGTCACCATGGCCGCCCATACCTGGGCCGATCACCTCACCCTGGCTGGTATCCGCGACATGCGCCGTCGCTACCTGGAAGAAGGTATTCGCGAGAAGTTACTGCGCCATCACGGCGAACGCACTGATGCGTTGTTCTACGCCTGGCAGGACGTCTGGCTGGATGAGGGATTTCAAGAGTCCATGGACTTTGGCCCTTGGCTGGACGCCATTCGTTGCCCGGCTATGATCATTCAAGGGGACGATGATGAATATGGCGTTCCAGAGCAGGTGACCCGGATTGTGGAGGGTATCGGGCATCGGGCTGAACCGGTGTTCATGGCTGGCACGGGGCATTCGCCCCACTTGCAGCAGCCTGCCCAGGCGCTGACGTTGGTCAGTGATTTTTTGCGAATGGCGATTGGCCAAAAAAGTACGATTTTCGGTTGACGTTTACGTAGACGTCAATCTACTCTGTACACAGTATAAACGCACAACAATAACAAAGGTAGAATGGCTCATGAGTGACCCGTTCGTTCTGGAGACCCAAAGCCTCGTCAAAGAGTTCAAGGGCTTTGTGGCGGTCGATGACGTTAACCTGAAGGTGCAGCGTGGCCACATACATGCCCTGATCGGCCCTAATGGCGCGGGCAAGACCACGGTATTCAACCTGCTCACCAAATTCCTGATTCCTACCCGAGGCAAAATCCTGTTCAAGGGTGAGGACATCACTTCAATGAAATCGGCGGCCATTGCCCGCAAAGGGGTGGTCCGTTCCTTTCAGATTTCTGCGGTTTTCCCCCATATGACGGCGCTCGAGAACATTCGCGTCGCTCTGCAGAGCTTTGAAGGAAACTCCTTCCGCTTCTGGAAATCCGGCGAGTCCCTGAACAAGCTCAATGAGCGTTGCATGGAACTGCTGGACAGTGTGGGGCTGACTGAATTCGCCAATACCACCACCGTCGAACTCGCCTACGGTCGTAAACGCGCCCTGGAACTGGCCACCACTCTGGCCATGGAGCCGGAGCTGCTGTTGCTGGATGAGCCCACACAGGGAATGGGCAGTGAAGACGTGGAGCGGGTCGTTGAACTGGTGCGCAAGGCCGCTCAAGGCCGCACGGTGCTGATGGTGGAACACAACCTGGGTGTGGTCAGCAAACTGTGCGACCGGGTCACCGTGCTGGCACAGGGGGCCGTGCTCACCGAAGGCGACTACCAACAGGTGTCCGATGACCCCCGTGTGCGTGAGGTGTATATGGGTGGCACGGCCACCAAGAAGCAGGAGGCGGCGGAATGACCCAGGCCCACTCGAAAGATTACGAACAGCTACGAATCTCCGGGCTTCACGCGTTCTATGGCGAGTCCCACATTCTCCATGGCATTGATCTGGAGGTTCAGCGCGGGGAACTGGTCACCCTTCTGGGCCGCAACGGGGCCGGGCGTAGCACCACCCTGAAAGCGATTATGAATATGGTGGGCCGCCGCACCGGCTCGATCATGATTAACGGTGAGGAGACCATGACGTGTGCGCCTCACCACATTGCAAGGTTGGGAGTAGGGTATTGCCCCGAACACCGGGGCATTTTTTCCGGACTCAATGTCATGGAAAACCTGACGCTTCCGCCGGTCGTCCGAAGTGGCGGCATGGGGTTGGAGGAAATTTTCTCCATGTTCCCCAACCTGTACGAGCGCCGTACCAGCCCTGGCACCAAACTATCGGGTGGTGAGCAGCAGATGCTGGCCATGGCCCGGATTCTGAGAACGGGCGCCAACATGCTGTTGCTGGATGAAATCACCGAAGGCCTGGCTCCGGTCATCGTTGAAACACTGGGCGAGGTGTTGGTCAAGCTGAAGGAAAAAGGCCTGACCATTGTCCTGGTTGAGCAAAATTTCCATTTCGCCGCACCCCTGGCGGACCGTCACTATGTGATGGAACACGGCCAGATTGTGGAGGAGATCAGCGCCGACGAGCTTGAGGCCAAGCAGTCGATGCTGGACAAGTACCTGGGTGTGTAAGGCCTGGGGATGAGAGTGAAATAAAGAGTGCAACAAGAGCAATAAGAACGAAACCCGAAAACCAACGCAAAGACAGTAGCGGAGAAACAACAATGACAATCACCAAAAAGCTTCTGACATCAGCGATTGCATCAGCCATGTTTGTGGGTGCTGCCCAGGCTGAGATATCCGACAACACCGTTAAAATCGGTTACCTGGCCGACATGTCCGGCACCTATCGTGACCTGGCCGGCCCCAATGGCCAGACAGCCCTGGAAATGGCCATCGCGGACTTCGGTGGCACGGTCAATGGCGCCAAGATCGAAGTGGTCAGCGCGGATGATCGTAACAGCCCGGATTCCGCCTCCAGTACTGCCCGGCGCTGGGTGGAGAACGAGAACGTTGATTTGATCGCCGGCCTGGTTGCTTCCTCGGTCACCATTGCCGTCAGCAACATCCTGGAAGAAAACGACAAACTGGGTATCGTCTCCGGTTCTGCCGCGTCCAGTATTACCAACGAGCACTGCACGCCGAACCACATCCACTACGTGTATGACACCTATCCGCTGGCCAACGGTACGGCAAGCGCGGTGGTTAAAGAAGGTGGCAAGAGCTGGTTTATCCTGACCGCTGACTATGCCTTCGGTCACGCCCTGGAAGGCGACGTAACCCGTGTGGTGGAAGAGAATGGCGGCGAAGTGATGCAGGCAGTGCGTCATCCCTTCCCAACCTCTGACTTCTCGTCCTTTATCCTGCAGGCGCAGTCCTCAGGCGCTGACGTGGTGGCCCTGGCAAACGCCGGTGCAGACACCACCAATGCCATCACTACCGCCGGTGAATTCGGCCTGACCCAGTCCGGCCAGACCCTGGCGGCGCTGTTGTTGTTCCTGACCGACGTTCACGCACTGGGTGCTCAGTCTGCCCAGGGTATCCAGCTCACCACCGGCTGGTACTGGGACATGAACGACGAAACCCGTGCCTGGTCTGACCGTTTCATGGAAAAAACCGGCGTTCGTCCCACCATGGTTCACGCCGGTATCTACTCCAGCACCATGCAGTACCTGAACGCTGTGAAGGCCACCGGTTCGGATGCCGCCCAAACGGTACGCAAGCAGATGATGGATACGCCGATCAACGACATGTTTGCCAAGAACGGCATCATTCGTGAGGACGGCCGTATGGTTCACGACATGTACCTGGCGGAAGTGAAAACGCCCGAGGAGTCCAAGAGCGAGTGGGACCTGTACGACATCGTACGCACCATCCCGGGGGACGAGGCCTATCGCCCGCTGTCTGAGAGCAAGTGCAAGCTCGTAACCAAAAACTGATGTTCTGACCGACTGGGCCGTCCCGCGCTATCCAGCAGTGCTGGCGGGGCGGCCACTGACCTGCAGACACGCAACTTGTGAATGATCCGTTGCGCTGCTTTTGGAGTTTGTAACATGACCGAGATTCTGGGAGTCCCCGTGGCCGTGCTGTCTGGCCAGTTGATGCTCGGGGTGATCAATGGTGCCTTTTACGCTCTGCTGAGCCTCGGCCTGGCGGTAATATTTGGCCTGCTGAAAATCATCAACTTCGCCCACGGTGCCATGTACATGCTCGGTGCGATGTGTACCGTACTGATTTTTGATGCCTTCGGAGTCAACTACTGGGTAGCGCTTTTCGTCGCACCCGTGATTGTTGGCTGTTTCGGCATTCTGCTGGAGTACTTCCTGTTGCGCCGCATCGCGGGCCAGGATCACATCTACAGCCTGTTGTTGACCTTCGGGATTGCACTGATCCTTCAAGGTGTTCTGACCAATATTTACGGCGTTTCTGGCCTGCGTTATTCCATGCCGGAGGTGTTCAGAGGTGGTATGAACCTCGGGTTCATGTTCCTTCCCTACTATCGAGCCTGGGTGATCGTCGCTGCCTTGCTGGTGTGCTTCGCAACCTGGTTCATGATTGAGAAAACCCGGCTTGGCTCCTACCTGCGGGCCGGCACGGAAGATTCCCAGCTGATGCAGGGGTTTGGCATCAATGTGCCACTGCTGATCAGCCTCACTTACGGTTTTGGTGTCATGCTCGCCGCCTTCGCCGGTGCGCTTGCCGCACCCATATATTCGGTATCGCCGGTAATGGGCTCCAACATACTCATCGTGGTGTTTGCTGTGGTCGTCATCGGCGGCATGGGTTCTATCGCCGGAGCCGTCGTTACCGGCCTGATGATGGGGGTAGTAGAAGGGTTCACCAAAGTGTTCTACCCGGAAGGGTCGGCAGCCGTGATCTTCCTGGTGATGGTGGTTGTTCTGTTGATTCGCCCGTCGGGCCTGTTTGGTAAGGAGGCATAGTCATGGCGAACGCAACCACGCAGACAGATATCCAGCAAAGCATTATTCAGCAGCAGAAATCCGAGCAACGCAAGAAGCAGATTTTGAATCTTGTGCTGCTGGCGCTGCTCCTATTGGCACCGGCGGTGATGTACCCCGTGTTCCTGATGAAAATCCTGTGCTTCGCCCTGTTCGCAGTGGCGTTCAACCTCCTGCTGGGTTACACCGGCCTGCTGTCTTTCGGGCACGCTGCGTTCCTGGCGGCGGGCTCATACACCACCGGTTACCTGCTCTCGAATTTCTCCGGTCTGACGACCGAAATGGGGATTCTGGTGGGCACAGCGGCGGCAACGGTGTTGGGGCTCGGCTTCGGGGTTGTGGCCATTCGCCGCCAGGGAATCTATTTCGCGATGATCACCCTGGCGTTGGCGCAACTGGTCTACTTCTTCTTCGTACAGGCCCCGTTTACCGGTGGTGAGGACGGTATGCACGGCGTACCCCGCGGCCACCTGTTCGGCTTTGTTGACCTGAGTAACAACTACGCCATGTACTATTTCGTGCTGGCGGTCTTCCTCGGAGGCTATCTGGCGGTGCAGCGCATTGTCGGCTCGCCCTTCGGGCAGGTGCTCAAGGCGATCAAGCAGAACGAGCCCAGGGCGGTGTCCCTTGGCTACAACGTGGATCGCTACAAGCTCCTCGCATTCGTGATCTCTGCAGGCCTGGCCGGCCTGGCCGGATCGGTGAAAACCGTGGTGTTCCAGCTTGCGTCTCTCAACGACGCTCATTGGCACATGTCCGGCGAAGTCATCCTGATGACTCTGTTGGGTGGTACCGGCACGTTGCTGGGCCCGGTGGTCGGTGCCACTTTCGTGGTGAACCTGGAATATCAGCTGGCCCAGGGGCCGCTGGGTGACTGGGTAGATCCCATTCTTGGCGGTATCTTCGTGCTGACGGTGATGGCCTTCCGCTCGGGTATTGTGGGTGAGATCCAGAACTTCATGCGCAAGAACATGAGTTAATCGTCGCTGGCCGCCCAACTGCCATACCCCAACGCCATGACCCGGGCCACTTCGGCCTCGGGTATGGCTGTCAGGTCGCCCAGTTCCAGGGTGTCGTAGTGAAACACATAGAGGCGGGACGTGAATTCCGCCACGGGCAGGGACGCCTCACCCCGAATCTCTCCATTTCCCCGGGTTGAGCAGGTGATGCCCTGGCCCCAGTCCTGGCCGCTGTCGTTATTGGGGTTGAAGAAGTACACCCGCATTTCGTTTCTGGGGCTCAGGGCCACTCGCAGGATAGTAATGGCATGTCGGCCGACGAAGCGGGCGGCGCTGTCGGTAACGGCGATGCCGGCAGGCTGGTGGTGAATCACCGGAATGTTGCCGTTGTAGTAGGGGTGATAGCTGGCGTAGAAGTGCCGGATGAAATCGTCGTAGTCGGTGACTTCCCCAGTATGGATATCGGCCACCACCTTGAAGCCGTGGCTGACCCACCAGCCATAGAACTCCGGGTTGATCCAGCGGTGGGCGTCGTCGTTACGGTCTTCGCAGCGCCGCCACATCTCACCGTATATCCGGTCCAGGTGGGGAATCAGTATCAGTGACACCGGGTCCACATCCACCGGGGTGTCCTTGACCAGACCCGGCTCCAGGTTCTTGGACGATACTTCCCAGCCTTCAAACCGACTCAGTACCTCGTTGTCGCGGGCTGCCCAGGTGAGTACCTGCAGCAGGTAATCAGCCTCGTTGGCCGCCCACATGGACAATCCTATGGCAGACTGGCAACTGGGGTTGTTGCCCTGGCCCACGCCCAGTGGCTGGCCCAGAAGGTTGAGCACGCCGGCCAGCAGGAACACTCTTGGTGGAACCTCATCGCCGAACGCTTCTGACAGAGCCTGCTCGGTTTCCGCCGATAATTTAAGCTTGATCTGCCGCCACAGTGCCTGGGCGACCGGTGGGGTGAACAGCGAACCCCGCTCCAGCATCATGGTCAGCCCGTAGACCGCCTGACAGGTTTCCGGATGGATGGCTTCATCAATCAAGGCATCTACAAGCTGGTTGTAGCAGTAGAGGTCATCCAGCCCGGTCATTGTCAGGCCCAGGGCCGTGGGGATAAGTTCGTCCTCGCCACTCGTACGAAGGAACCGTAAGAACACGGCATGATAAGGGGACGCAAGCCCGGTGTCGTGCATGTTGCGGGCGAACTCGCTGGCTTCCGCGGACAGTTCAACGTCGTCCATCTGGGTCAGGCGTAGCTGGTAAACGTCCAATCCGGGGTCTTCGCGGCTGCCGGGTGTGGGTGCGAACAGGGCCCGTACCAGCCGGGTGGCGTCGGCCGTGCCGGTGGTTTTCAGTTCCGGGTCGTACAGGCATTTGGCGATCTGGCCAATCATGTCGCAGATGCTGTCCACCTGCACAGGGCCTTGTTCCAGTAGCCGCCACACCTCAGCCACCAGGCTGTCCAACAGGTTCTCGTAGCCAAGGTGGGATATCAGGTATTGGTATAGCCCCAGCACCAGGGGGCCGAGTTGCTTGGGCCGTTCGCGATCGGCTTCGGTGAGAGTGCCAGACAGCAGGTCCAGGTTCAGGGCCATCACCTGGGTGAGGAAATGCCGGGCCTGCTCGGAGGAAATGCCAGGGTGAAAATAGTCACCGCGCACCACCGCCAGCAGCCGTATTTCGCTGATCGCCTCGACAACGGTGGTAACCGCACCGGCTTCCCGCAGTGAGTGCTTGGCCAGGGCAGGTTGCAGGGTGGCAGGTTTAGACCAGTCACTGGTGCCGAATATACCGGCGGATTCCAGAGCGCGAACCCGACGGTACAGGACATCGAAACCTCCCGGCAGCGTCATTAGAAGGCGCGCACGCTCCAGCAGCCCCAGGCTGGAGGCTTGTGGTGACGCGCTGCGGGCGCGGGCAAAGTCTGCCAGAGCGGCATCGAATTGTAATGAAGCCTGGGCAAGATCCAAGGGTTAACTCCTTTTTTCGTTTTTCCTCGCTCCGTCACTCGCAGTGTAGTCGGCCCCGGGCCAGAGACAAAGCTGGCGATGATCAGGTCGTCCAGCAGAAGTTGTGTCAATCGTTTATGGTGTAGGTACAGATACACGACTCTGTCTCGGAGGCCTGTTTGATCGACTATACCCTGCTGACATTGGCCATCGCCCTGCTCGCGGTGACCGTCCTCGGCAAAGTGCGCCTTCATGACTGGTGGATCCGTGCCTGTGAGTTCCCCCGTGTTCAGATTGTCAGCCTGGCGGTATTGGTGGCGTTCGCAGCGCTATGGCTGGGGAACGATGGCCTGCAAAAGTGGGTGCTTGCGATATTGGTGGTGGTGCTTGCGTTGCAGCTGTACCGCATTTTGCCGTGGACACGCTTATGGCCCCTGCAGGTGCAATCAGCGGAGCCCGGCCAGGAAGACCGCTGTGTCACATTGATGATTGCCAACGTACTGACGCCCAACCGCAACAGCGAGGGTCTGATTCGCCAGGTCCAGGAACACCGGCCGGATGTGTTGCTGACTCTGGAATCGGATCAGTGGTGGGGCGATCAGCTGGATGCGGCTTTTGGTGACTGGCCGACCATTATCCGCGTGCCGCTGGAGAACCTCTATGGCATGCATCTGTATTCGAGGCTGCCGTTGGAAGAGGCCGAGGTGAGCTACCTGATTCAGGACGATATCCCTTCGATCCACGGTTGGTTGAGGTTACCCTCGCGTGATCGTGTGAAACTGCACGCCGTGCATCCGCGCCCACCGGCACCCAGTGAAAGTGAGGAGTCCCTGTGGCGGGATGCTGAACTGTTACTGATCGGCCAACAGATTCATAAAGATGGTTACCCCGCCATTGTCGCCGGTGACCTGAACGATGTGGCCTGGTCCCGCACCACGCGGCTGTTTTGCCGCGTCAGCGGCATGCTGGACCCGCGTCGGGGGCGGGGCATGTTCAACAGCTTTCACGCCGAACGCTGGTACCTGCGCTGGCCGCTGGACCACGTCTTCACCACCGAGCATTTTACGCTGGGCAGAATTGAAAGGCTCGCCCCCTTTGGTTCCGACCACTTCCCGATACTGACCACGCTGTGCTTCCGCCCCTCAAGAGCGGATGAGCACGAAGCTCCGGAAGCGGACCGCGACGAGCACCAGGAAGCCCGTGAGAACATTCGCGAAGGCAAGATTCGGGAGCAGGATGACTAGGCGCGCTGTGGTATGTCCCTATCTTGCAAATTGCCCCGGAAAGCAGGATAAAGGAGCCTTGAAAATCTCCTGTGCCGGCCCCTCGCCACAGGCCTGTTTGAGTTTTGAAAGGCTGACCTTATGGGTTCTGGTTTTGCGAGCGCTGACGCATTCCTTCAGGCACACCCCGAGCTGCAGTTTATTGACCTGCTGATCCCGGATATGAACGGCATTGTCCGCGGTAAACGCGTGGACCCTTCAACCCTGCCCAAGGTGTTTGAGCGGGGCATCGCGATGCCGGCGTCCATCTTTGCCCTGAATATCCAGGGCACTACCGTGGAAGAGACCGGTCTGGGCCTGGATATTGGCGAGGCGGACCGAGTGTGCCTGCCCATCGACGGTACTCTCACCATGGAGCCCTGGCAGAAGCGGCCGACTGGCCAACTGCTGCTGACCATGTATGAGCTGGATCGTGAGACGCCCTTTTTTGCGGACCCGCGCGTGGTGCTGCAGAGCATCGTCAAGCGGTTTGAAGAACTGGGCCTGACGCCGGTGGCGGCCTATGAGCTGGAGTTCTATCTCATCGACCAGGAAAACCTGGCCGGTCGCCCCCAGCCCCCAAAATCACCTATTTCCGGCAAGCGCCCGGCAGGCACCCAGGCCTATTCCATTGACGACCTGGATGAATACGCGGAATTCCTGGCGGATGTGCTGGATGCGGCCCATGAACAGGCGTTGCCGGCGGACGCCCTGGTGGCGGAATCCGCCCCTGGCCAGTTTGAGGTGAACCTGCATTACGTGGATGACGCCGTGCAGGCCTGCGACCACGCCACCCTGCTCAAGCGCCTGATCAAGAACATGGCCTACGACCATGAGATGGACACCACCTTCATGGCCAAGCCGTACCACAATCAGGCGGGTAGCGGCATGCACCTGCATGTCAGCCTGGTTGATGGGGAAGGGCGCAATGTATTTGCCGGCGACGCCGAGGAACCCAACGACATGCTGCGCTGGGCCGTTGGTGGGCTGGTGGCCACCATGAACGACGCCATGGCGCTGTTCTGTCCGAACATCAACTCCTACCGCCGGTTCAGCCCGGAATACTACGTGCCCAGTGCGGCGACCTGGGGTGTGGATAACCGCACGGCCAGCCTGCGCCTGCCGGGTGGGGATCCCGAGGCGCTGAGGATTGAGCACCGCGTTGCGGGTGCTGATGCCAACCCGTACCTGCTGATGGCGGCGGTGTTGTCGGGCATTCACTACGGTATTTCCAACCGCATCGAGCCACCGCCGGTCACCGTGGGCAATGCCCACGAACAGCACGAAGCCAGTCTGGTGAATAACCTGCGAGATGCGTTGCGGGAACTCGGTCAGTCGCCGGTGATGGCGGACTATCTGGGCAGGGAATTTCTGGATGTGTTCGTCGCCTGCAAGGAGCACGAACTGAACGAGTTCGAGATGACCATTTCGGATCTGGAATATCTCTGGTACCTGCACACGGTTTAGTTGCTTCCCGTCATCCGATAACGGCGCCTTAGGGCGCCGTTTTTCGTGGGAACTATTCAAGCACCAGCCAGGTGGCCTTCAGTTCCGTGTACTTGTCGAATGCATGCAGGGACTTGTCGCGCCCGTTGCCGGACTGCTTGAAACCGCCGAACGGTGCAGTCATGTCGCCGCCGTCGTAGTGGTTGATCCACACACTGCCGGCCCGCAGTGCCTTGGCCACTTTGTGGGCGGTATTGATATTGGAGGTCCACACGGCGGCAGCGAGCCCATAGATGGAATCGTTGGCAATCTCAATGGCCTCCTCGGCGGTGGTGAAACCGATCACCGAGAGCACCGGCCCGAAGATTTCCTCCGAGGCAATGCGCATGCGGTTGTTCACGCCATCGAACACCGTGGGTTGCACGAACAGACCTCCGGTCTCTGCCATCACTCGTTGACCGCCTTCCACCAGTGTTGCCCCTTCCGACTGGCCAATGCCGATGTAGTCGATGATGCGATCAAGCTGAGCCTGGTCGACGATGGCGCCGCAGGTGGTTGCCGGGTCCAGTGGATGGCCGGGGCGCCAGGTTTTCAGGGCCTCGCGGATCAGCCCAACGAATTCGGTGCGGACACTTTCCTCCACCAGCAAACGGCTGCCGGCGGTGCAGACTTCGCCCTGGTTGAAGGCGATGGCACTGGCGGCTTCGGCGGCGGCTTTTTTCAGGTCCGGGGCATCCGCAAACACGATGTTGGGGCTCTTGCCGCCGGCCTCCAGCCACACCCGTTTCATGTTGGACTGGCCGGCGTAGACCATCAGTTGCTTGGCCACGTTGGTGGAACCGGTGAACACCAAGCAGTCCACGTCCATGTGCAAGGCCAGGGCCTTACCCACGGTATGGCCGAAACCGGGGAGTACGTTGAACACGCCGTCGGGTATGCCGGCTTCGGTGGCCAGTGCCGCCAGGCGAATGGCTGTGAGCGGCGATTTTTCCGAGGGTTTGAGGATCACTGAGTTCCCGGTGGCCAGCGCCGGCGCGATTTTCCAGGCCGCCATGATCATCGGGAAGTTCCAGGGCACGATGGCGGCCACCACACCCATAGGCTCCCGGGAAATCATGCCGATCTGGTTATGGGGCGTGGGGGCGAGTTCCCCATACACCTTGTCGATGGCTTCGGCGGTCCAGCGTATGGCGCGGGCGGTGGCCGGTACGTCCACCGTACGGGCATGGCTGATGGGTTTGCCCATATCCAGGGTATCCAGCAGGGCCAGTTCGTCGCCGTGGGCTTCGATCAATTCCGCAAAGCGAATCAGCACAGCTTTGCGTTTGGCCGGGGCCAGCTCACGCCAGTCGCCGCGCTCAAAGACTTTTCGGGCGATGGCTACGGCTTTGTCCGCATCGGCTTTGTCGCAACTGGCCACTTGGGCCAGTTCGCGGCCGTTTACCGGGCTGATCGACGGAAAGGTTTCACCGTTTACCGCCCAGCGATAACTGCCCTTTACATAGGCGCGGCCCTCTATGGCGAGGGTGTCGGCCATTGCCTGCCACTCGGGCTGGCTAGTGGGTGTTCCGGAAATGGCATTGGTGGATACAGGGTCAGACATGGCGGCCTCGAAGGCAAAGGAATGGCGTCATCATAGCAGGTGTTTGAGCCGCGTCGACGGCCTTCCATATAGGTACAAGAACGTGTCTTCCCGTGGGCTGAAAGCCGGCATAGACTGAGTTCGGCGGGCAACAGGATTGCCCTTTTCATTGCCTGCCAAAGAACCCTTTTTGATAACCCATTTGGCACAACTCCATGACCCAGCATTCCCCGGTTCCATCCTATTACGCGGCATCGGCCAATCCGGCCCCTACACGGCCGGCGCTTCAGGGCGTTTGCGAGGCTGATGTGTGCGTGGTCGGTGCTGGTTACACCGGGTTGTCGACCGCATTGTTCCTGGCCGAAGCCGGTTTCAGTGTGGTGGTGCTCGAAGCCGTTACCGTGGGCTGGGGTGCCTCCGGTCGCAATGGCGGGCAGATCGTCAACAGCTTCAGCCGTGACCTCGACGCAATCGAACGCCAGACCACAGCGGATCACCTGACCCACTTGGCGTCCATGGCGTTTGAAGGCAGCCAGATCATCCGTCAACGGGTACGGGACTACGGCATCCAGTGCGACCTGAAAGAGGGCGGCGTTTTCGCGGCCCTGAACGCACGGCAGCTCGTCCATCTGGAGGATCAACAGGCACTCTGGCGGCGGTTCGGGTACGGGGACCTGGAACTGCTAGACCGGGAAGGAATTCGTGCCCGGGTTGGCACCGAGCGCTACGTCGGCGGCGCGGTTGATCACACCGGGGGCCACATTCATCCCCTGAACCTGGCCCTGGGCGAGGCGTCTGCCCTGGAATCCCTCGGTGGCGTGATCCACGAACATTCAGCCGTTACTGACATTGTTCATGGCCAACCTGCCACGGTGAAAACCGATCAAGGCGAAGTGCGGGCAGGGTTTGTGGTGCTGGCGGGCAATGCCTATCTCGGCGGACTGGTGCCGGAACTGGGCGCCAAGTCCATGCCCTGCGGCTCTCAGATCGTCGCTACCGAACCGTTGGACGATGCCCTCGCCAGACAACTCCTGCCGCAGGACAACTGCGTGGAAGACTGCAACTACCTGCTGGATTACTTCCGCCTGTCCGGCGACAAGCGGCTGATCTACGGCGGTGGTGTGGTCTACGGCGCCCGAGACCCGGCCAACATCGAACGGCTGATTCGCCCCAACATGCTGAAAACGTTCCCGCAGCTGGCCGATGTGAAGATCGACTACGCCTGGACCGGCAACTTCTTGCTCACCCTGTCACGCCTGCCGCAAATGGGCCGGCTGCAGAACAACGTGTTTTATTCCCAGGGCTGCTCTGGCCATGGCGTAACCTTTACCCATGTTGCGGGCAAGGCGTTGGCAATGGCCATCCAGGGCCAGGCCGAGCGTTTCGACGCCTTCGCCAGCCTGCCGCATTACCCGTTTCCGGGTGGGCGGGCGTTTCGGATACCTTTGACGGCAATAGGGGCCTGGTATTACGCGTTGCGGGATCGGTTGGGGGTGTAAGGAAGCCGGCAGCCTATGTGTTGCTGTAAATCGACAGCTCCCGGGCGTGCCGCTCTGGTTTGGGGTCATCAAGGGACTCCACGGCTTCAATCTGCGCAATGTAGTCCGCCGGCAAGCCGTTTTCCCGGGCGCCGATGAGCACGTGGTCCTTGTACCAGTGGAAGGGTTTAAGTGAGTTGTTGATGCGGGTGGCATAATACATCCAGGCGTGCAGGGTGCCTTGTTCGGTTTTCAGCTCAACCTGCTTCTCATCGTAGCCAAACCCCAATGCCTCATGCCGGTCCAGGTCTGGTTTCTCTGAATCATCAATTTCGTACACCACGCCGGTCACCCAGTCCCCCGGGTTGCCGGTCTCTTCCGCGTTGCATTTGGCGGAGCCGTCGCTGGCGGATTTGTGGAAGCGGAGCCGATGGGCTGTAAGCTCTGCGACAGCTATGTATCGGGCTGATGGAACCCGGGCCTGGAGTCGTCGTTGCGACATGTTGGAGCCATAGCTGAAGCAGAGCATGCAATGTCCTTGTTGGCGATTACATCGAGCCTACCAGTGATGACGACGTCATGGCAGGTGTCGCCTTGGTGAGTGTTTCCTGCAACGCCAGCACCAGTTCATCCACCTGTTGTTCTGCCTCGGCAACGGATTGCGCCAACACCTCGCCGCCTTCCTCCTGATTTTCAATGGCAATGCTGTGCACATTGGTGATGCCTATAAACTCAAGCACCGTGGTCAGGCCTGGCTCAAGGTGATTCATATGTGCCAGCTCCCCTCCAGGCTCGAATCCAGCCCCGCCACGGGAAGACAGGATAACCGCGTGGCGGGGGCGGTCTGCTAGCAGTGCTGTGAAGGGGGCTTCTGGGGTGGATGGGTCGTACTCCACGGTCCTGCCCATACGAACAACCAGGTCCACCCATGCTTTCAGAGCCGCTGGCATACCAAAATTATAGAGTGGCGCACCAATGACCAGGATGTCCGAGGCGACCAGTTCATCGATCAGTTGGTCACTTTCTGCCAGTGTGTCGTTCATCCAGGGCTCGTGCTTTTCGGGCGGAGTAAAGGCCGCCTGTATCCATTGCTGATCAATGAAGGATGGGGGCGTGCCGCCGATATCGCGGTAGGTCACGGTATCGCCAGGGCGTTGAGCCTGCCACCGGGAAACTAACCGGTGTGTCAGGCTGCGGCTGTGGGAGCCGTGTTCGTGGATGCCGGCGCGGCCAGGGCGGGCAGAGGCGTCGAGTTGCAGGATATGAGTCATTTTGGGCTCCATCAGGTTGTAAGTAAATTCATCTGTTGTTGACAGTGAATTAAGCCTAAAACCATACTTAAAGGGCCACAAACGATGATTTTTCGCACCTATAGATGAGACAAATTCACCCATGAACCCCCGTCGTCTGCCTTCGCTATCCGCCTTGCGAGCCTTTGAGGCTGCTGCCCGCCATGAGAGTGCCAAGCAGGCTGCCCAGGAGCTGTCGGTGACCGCCACGGCCATCAGCCATCAGATTCGCGGGCTTGAGGAGGCACTGGGGGTTGAGCTATTCATTCGCAAACCCCGGCAATTGGTGCTGACGTCCCAAGGGCGAGAACTGCAGGAGGTGCTGGGGGCTGCGTTCGATAACATCGGCAATGCCATAGAGCGGCTGAAGGCGGTGCCATCGCGCCAGGCGGTTACTCTCTCGACCACGCCGGCTGTGGCGGTACGTTGGCTGCTATCCTGGGTGTGCATGTTGCGAGACAGCCATCCGAACATTGATCTGCGCATCCACGCCTCACACGAACCAGTGGCCCTGGACGGGGTTACGGCGGATCTCGCCGTTCGCTACGGTGATGGTCATTGGCCGGGTTTGGTCGCGGAGAAGCTGTTCGATAACACGTTTATACCGGCTTGCAGCCCCTACCTCGGGCTGAAACGGCCTGAAGATCTGCCCAACCATCCGTTGATTCACTTTCGTCCCCAGCAGACCATAGTCAACCCGATAGATTGGGCGGGTTGGCAGAAACAGGCGGAAATATCGGGGTTGGATGTCAGTGCCGGGTTGGTGTTTTCGGATGAAACCCACGCCATCTCCGCTGCGGTAGGTGGCCAGGGCGTGGCGTTGATGAGCCGGCCGTTGATTGAGGATGAGTTGGCCGAAGGTCGGCTGGTGCAGCCCTTCGGCCCGGAGCTTGAAGGTAAGCCTTTCTATCTGGTGTACCCGGAAAGCCGCCGGCAGGACCCGACGATACTGGCTATCCGCGACTGGGTGCTGAATGTCCCCGGCGGATTGTGCCTAGTATCGCCGGCTGCTACCGCCTGATCGTCAGGCTGTGACAGCTTTCATCGACTCCACCAGGGCATCATCCAGCTCATTGGCACGCTTGGCCGCTGGCCGGCTTTCCGTGCGTTGGATGTATTCCTGGAATACCTTGTTCGGCGGAATGTTTTTCTGCATGGTTTCCCACCACAGGTAACTGCTGACCAGCACATCCGCTGCGGTAAACGCGTCACCGCAAATGTAGGGACTCTTGCCCAACACTTTCTCCAGCGTGTTGATACTGTCTTCCACCCGGCCGCAACCGACGGCCTGCACGTTTGTGCTGTCGATCTTCCAGCCGTGGGCCAGCGCACTGGTAGCCATCTCGAAAGGGCCCGCCATGAAAAACAGCCAGCGGTAATAGGCGCCACGTTCCGGAGAGGCAGCCGGTGGGGCAAGCTTCTTGTCCGGGAACTGGTCCGCCAGGTAAGCGCAGATGGCCGCCACCTCGGTCACAATGGTGCTGCCGTGTTTGATGGCGGGCACCTTGCCCATGGGATTGATGGCCAGGTATTCCGGGGTTTTCATGTCCGGGCCGAAATCCATCGTCTCTACCGTGTAGGGAATACCGACTTCTTCCAACATCCAGCGCACAACGCGGCCACGTGACATGGGGTGGGTGTAAAAGGTGAGTTCCGACATGCTGATCTCCTTTTCAAGCCTGTGTTTTCAGGGGAATGGGTTACTGCGAGATCAGATTAATGTGGAAATAGGCCAATATCTGTCCTAGATAAATGGGAAGATGTATTTTTAATGTAAATAACCGGAAAAGCTGCCAGGAGGAAGGCGACCATGTCTGGTCCCACGACGCGTGTGTTAACCGTGCTGGAGTTGTTGCAGACCCACGGTCAGATCGGCGGTGCCGAACTGGCGGAGCGGTTGGGCGTGGATCGGCGAACCATCCGACGCTACATCACAGTGCTCGAAGAGCTGGGCATTCCGGTGATGACCGAGCAGGGGCGCTATGGTGGATACCGACTGGTGGCCGGTTTCAAGTTGCCGCCGATGATGTTTACCGACGAGGAAACCCTGGCGGTTTCTCTCGGGCTGCTGGCCGCCCGACAGCTTGGGCTGGCGGATGCGGCGCCGGCCATTGCCAGCGTGCAGGCGAAGCTGGAACGGGTAATGCCGGCCAACCTGAAAAAGCGGGTACGCGGTGTCAGCGACACCACTCGGGTGATCCTTCCCCGGGGCGAGCCCAGCCTGGACGACCGCGCCCTGCAAACCCTGACCGTTGCCACGGAAGCGATGCGCTCGGTGGGGTTTACCTACCACTCCCCGGACCACGGCGGGATCGACCGCAGCGTGGATCCCTACGGCCTGGTGTTCCGTCAGGGGCGCTGGTATTTAACTGGCTTTTGCCATCTCCGCCAGGCCATGCGCTCGTTCCGGCTGGACCGCATCAGCCATGTCCATCTGTTAACGGCCACTTTTCAGCGGACACCGGATTTTGATGCGGCGGATTTCCTGAGTGAGAGCTTCCTGTCCTGGGGGAGTACCCACGAGGTATCGCTGGTGCTCCATACGGACCGTGAGTCGGCCTCAGCCGTGTTTGGTTTTCACTCCTCCTGTGCGGAGGGATTCGAACAGCGTGAAGATGGCTTGTTGCTAACCACCCAAACCGACAGCTTTGAGTGGTTTTCCTGGTGGCTGGCACAGCTCCCGTTCCGGTTTACCATCCTCAAGCCGGATGGGCTCAAGGATGCGTTGCGGGAACATGCCACGCGGTTGCTGGAATGTTGTGAGTGAGGATTTACCCCACAAACATCCTCTTCGCCAACGGCAACCCCTTCAGGCCACTGACCGCCACGGTGGCGAGCAGGCCGCCGATCATTGCCCCGGCCACACCGCAGGTCATCACATCCTGGCCGGTCAGGTACAGGCCGGGAATGCGGGTCTTGGGCTTCAGCCAGTCCTGTTCAAAGCGGCTGGGCGAATGGTTCAGGCCATAGATCTCGCCCTTGCTGTAGCGGCAGAAGTAATCGGTAGACAGCGGCGTCGACAGCTCGTAGTAATCCACCTTGCCTTCCAGATGCGGGAACTTCTCATACAGCTTCGCCAGTAGCCGCTGGGCGTAGGCTTCTTTCTTCGCCTCGTACTCGTCACCACGCTTGCCCCAGGTCTCGTCCGCCCAGTCCTCGTACCAGTCATAAGGCCCGGGGGCGACGATCTCGATCGTGGCGCGGCCGGGATAGCGCTCGGCAAAGCTTGGGTCTTTGGCGGAAGGGAACGAGATGTACGTCAGCGGAATGTCGTGTTCGTCCGGCGCGGCCACAAAGTCGCTGACCTGCTTCTCGTAGTTGGTGCCCGGATAGATCCAGTAATTGGTCTTCGGCAACTTCAGGTTCTCAGCGGTATCTTCCAGGCCGATGTACAGGCAGTTGCTGGCCATCGAGCGTTCCACGGTTTTCAGCTTTTCCTGGTAATAGTCCCGGTGGGGTGAGGTTTCCGGCAGCAGTTTGTCGAACGTGTTGAATACGCCGGCATTGCTGATCACCAGCGGGGCACGAACGTCCTCGCCGTCTGCCATGCGCACACCCACGGCCTTGCCTTTTTCGATCAGAATTTCTTTTACGTCGGCATAGGTGAACACTTCCCCGCCACTCTGCTGGATGACCGGAATAATGGTCTTCGCCATTTCAGAGGCACCGCCGATGGGGTAGTAGCCGCCGTACAGGTAGTGGCGGGCAATCAGGGCGTGGATGATGAAACTGGATTCTGCTGGTGGCAGGCCGTTGTCGCCCCACTGGCCGGTGAGCACCGCGATCAGTTCCTGGTTGTTGGTCAGACTCTCCAGAACCTCTCGTGTAGGCTTGTTGAGGAATGCAGGTGCGGTGCGGTCGACCAGCTTGCGCAGGGGCCCGGCTGCCAGGTCCGGAAGTACTTTGCCGATCACCAGCCCGGGCATGGCTTTGGCCACTTGCCGTAGATAACCCAGGTAGGTATCTATGGCCTGTTCCTCGCCGGGAAATTCCTTCTTCAACTCTGCTTTGAAGGCGTCCGGGCCGGCGACAAGATCCACGTGGCGGTTACCAATAAAGATGCGGTCAAAGTGGCTGTCCATGGGCGCCCACTTCAACTGGCCGTCGGTAATGTGGTCGAACAGGCGTTTGCTCAGGGTGTGGTCCGCGCCCACATCCCCAATGTAATGCACACCTACATCCCATTCGTAGCCGTTGCGATCGTAGCTGTGTGTAAAGCCCCCGGCGGTGTAGTGCTGCTCGAACACCACCACTTTCTTGCCCATTTTGCTCATGCAGGCGGCGGTGGTAAGCCCGCCAATACCGGAGCCGATGACAATGGCGTCGTAGTGGCCATCAAGACGATTGGCGCGATAACGGCGCCCGACACGGATAGTACTGGGTTTGGGGCTACTCATGATGTGGTGTCCTTATTGTGTTGTTTGTTTTCGGCAATTGAGCCATCGAGCAGGAGTGTGACAACACCTTCGGTCAGGTGAGGTTCCGCCTTCGTGCTGGGCAGGTGCCCGTCGATAGACAACTGGGACAGGCCATGTACCAGGGACCAGGCTGCAGCTGTCATCAGTGACAACGGAATCGGTTTGACGTAATCGACCGCCTGCGCTTGTGCAATGGTGTCTTCCAGGACTTGGAAAGCTCCCTTTCCGGCGGTGTCCAGGCGCGGGTGAATGCCTTTGGGCAGCACCCGCCCGCCAAACATCAGCCGGTACAAATTGGGTTCGTCCCGGGCGAACGACACGTAAACCAGGCCGATATCAATCAGTGCCCGCCTGGGGTCGCTTTGATCAACGGCGAGCAGTCGTTCCCGTAGTGCACTGAAACCGGTAGTGGCGAGCTCTGCGAGCAGGCTGTCCCGGTCAACGAAGTGTCGATACAGCGCAGGTGCACTGACCCCAATCTGCTTGGCCAGGGCCCGCAGGCTGATCGCCGTATCGCCATGTTCCCGCAGAATTTCGAGGGCTAACTGGTGCGCCTGTTGAGGCAGGTCACCATGGTGGTAATTGGTTTTGAGTGGGGTGGAGCTAACAGTCATAAGTTATCACCGATAACATTGTTACCGGTGATAACATCACAGGGTGCAGGAGATTGTCAACTGTATTCGGAGGTTGCTTGTTCGCTTTGCTTGTAGCTCCGGAAGGTCAGCAACCCATCCACAACAAGAAACACCACAAGACTGACGCCCATCACCGGCGCAAACCATCCCAATCCGACCGCAATCAGCGCCATGGTCAGTAGTGCCAGGGGCGGTGCCTTGAGCAATTCTGTCCACACCCGCTGGGCGGATCGTTGATTGGATGTCCCTCGCGTCGGGCGCTTCAGCCACCACATTCGATAGCCCAACGCGATCATCACGCACAGCCCCAAGGCGCAGGCCGCCACAAAGAGCTCGTTGGCCAGGCCAAACAGAATGCCCATGTGGGCGTCGATGCCCCAGCGGGTGAGTTTGGCGGCGATCGGGAAGGTTTCGAAATCCACCCGGTCGGTCACAGTCATGGACTTGGGATCAAACGCCACCATATCCACCTGTGTCGGCCAGCTGCGGTCGATTTCACGAACCACCCAGGCGCGGTTGGCGTCTGCCGCCGGCTTGATTTCCACCATGCCGGCATCGATGCCCGCAGCCCGGGCACGTGCCAGTACGGCATCGTAGGTGGCTGCGTTGTCCCTGCCCGCGGCCATTGGCATGGCCATTCCGTGACCGGCGTGTTCACCATAGCTGTGAGCCTGAGCGGCTGCTGAATCGACGATCTGCGTGTTCAGCCCTGGTGTGCCCCAATCCAGTTGCGCGCGCAGTTCGGCAATGTTGGCGCCGGCCCACTTGGACCAGGTCAGGCCGGTTACCGAGAAGAACAGAAAGGCCATCAACAACACCACGCCAATACGACTATGCCATTTGCGAAGTGTGCTTCGGTCCGTGTCCTTGCCGCTTCGGCTGGTTGAGCGGCGTCGCCACCAAAGGAACAGGCCACCCAGTGCCACCAGCCAGAGCCAGGAAGCGGCCAGTTCGCTGTAGTAGCGACCAACCTCACCCAAGTGTAAGTGCCGGTGTACATAATCGATCCAGATGCGGAACGGCAGGGTGCCGCTGGTGCCGTAAACCACCAGGTCACCGCGAATTGCCAGGGAAACCGGGTCCACAAATACTGCCTGATGTTCGTAGGGTTGCAGGCCCTCCACCACAAACATGACCCGCGTGGTTTGTCCCGCTTCTGGTGCCGGGCGGACTGCAGCGAGGGCGGCGTCGTTGCCAATATGGCTCCGTGCAGCCCCGATCTGGTCGGCCAGTGGGTGAGCATCGCCAGTGAACTCGGTGGTCAGTTCGGTGTGGTAGAGCCAGCTTTCAATCTGTGGCGTCAGTGCGAACAGCGCGCCTGAGAGGGCGGCCACGAATATAAACGGGCCAACGAGAAGTCCTGCGTAGAAATGCAGGCGCAAAAGCAGAGTGTATCCCCAGCGCGCAGCGCCGGTGGAGCGTGATTCGTTCATAGTCTTCCTCACTACGGATTTAAAGGGAAAGTGCGGAGGTCAGACGATGAGCGGTGGGGCGCGAACAGGCGCGTTGGGAAAACTTGGAATGCCCCGTGGGGCAGAGATCGAGGTCAGCGATGCAGGGTGACGGCTGCCAGGATGGTCTGAAGGCGCACCTTGGGCGCCCTGGGGTGACATGGCCGGCAGTTTGGTGAGCAAAACGCAGTAGCCACAGTCCCCATGGGCCAGGTGTTCGAGCGGGTCAGAATGCTTGTCGGGGGCGTGCTCTGGTGGGTGGCCGTGGCGTTTGTGCTTGGCGTGATGGGAAGGCTCGGCAGAGTGATGCGTTGGTTCGGCGTGCTGGGGCAGCTGGGCTTTGGTGAGCAATGGCCCCAGATAGATGAGCAGCATGGATAGCAGGGCTATCCATACAGGCCATCGATTGTGCCGTTGTAGTGTCACATTCCACCCGCATCCATGGGGCTGGTCATCCCCGCGTCCGTTTTGCTGCAGGAACTTTACCGTTATCGGTCAGTTCAGGGCAACGGAATTAGATACGGCAGCAAAGGTTCCGGGTTTCAGGCATTGCGAAAGATAAAGGAATCCATCGACAGCACACCATGCTCAATGCCGCCCTCGAGGACCGAGCCGCGTGCGTCGGGGCCAGCGGCACCCAGTGCAACCAGCAACGGCAGAAAGTGCTCCGTGGTGGGGTGTGCGCGTTGGGCATGGGGCGCGAGCGCCAGAGTGTTTATCAGGCGTGCCTGGTCGTTCTCCAGAACCGCTTCACGAACCCATTGGCTAAAGGCCTTTGCGTACTCTGCACTGTTGTTATCCCTCCAGCGTACCTCGTAGAGGTTATGAGTCAGACTGCCCGAACCGACGATCAGCACACCTTCCTCTTGCAGCGGCGCCAGCACCTGGCCCAGTTGGTAGGCGGACTGGCTGTCGAGGTTCGCTGGCAGAGAGACCTGGAAAACCGGCACCGACGCCCCCGGGTAAAGGTACGTCAGCGGCACCCAGGCACCATGGTCAAGACCGCGTTGGGCATCGGCGACGGGCTTCCATCCGGCATTGTCCAGCAGAGATAGAGCCTTCTTTGCGAGCGAGGGATGACCATGCGCCGGGTACTCCAGTTCGTACATGGCGGGCTCAAAGCCTCGAAAGTCATGGATGGTAGCCGGTACCTCTGACAGCCCCACCTGCACTTCCTGTGTCATCCAGTGGGGCGACACCACCAGCACCGCAGTTGGTCGGGGCAGTTCCGTTCCAAGCTGCGAGAGGGCCGGGCCTGCCAGGCCCGGCTCCAGTGCAAAGGTGGGAGCGCCGTGGGATACGAACAGACTGGTCATGGCGCGATACTCCTGTTTATTTCGTTGCCAAACGGTCTACGGAAGCGTGCCCGGCACCGCTAAACAGCAGGGAAGCTGAAGCCGCCAGTAGTGCCAGCGCGAATTCATAACCGTTGTTGCTCATGAACAGGCCATTCTGGAAATGCACGCTGAAGATGGCAATCAACATGGCGAAGGCCAGTGCTGCACTGGCGGGACGAACCAGTAGCCCAATAATGAGCGCCAGGCCACCCAGGAACTCGGTGCCACCGGCCAGAAGAGCCATGAGGTAACCCGGGCTCAGGCCAATGGAATCCAACCACTGCCCAGTGCCTTCCAGACCGTAGCCACCGAACCAGCCAAACAGCTTCTGGGCGCCGTGAGCCACGAAAATGATGCCGACGGGAATGCGCAGGGCAAGCGCGCCCCAGCCAGCGTTGGTGTCGAGCAGTTTGTTGAGGAATGTATTGTTCATGATCCTGTTTCCTTGTGTATGAGATGTGCGTTGAGCATGGGGATACTTTACGAATATCTTATTTTGGGATAAACATGCTTTTATTGGATTAACTGTCTCAAAAATCGGAACAATAGAATGGATAGATTGCTGGAGATGCAGACCTTCTGCGCCGTTGTGGACGAGAGCAGTTTTGTGGCCGCCTCGGAGGCAATGGGGATGTCGAAAGCCGCCGTATCCCGCTACGTTGGTGAACTCGAATCCCGGCTTGGGGTGCGGCTTCTTCACCGCACCACCCGGCGACTGTCGCTGACCGCGGAAGGGGAAGTGTTCTACGTGCGATGCCGGGAACTGCTGGCGGGAGTGGAAGAGGCGGAGGCAGAACTGACCTCACGCAGCGGCGTCGCCAAGGGTGTGTTGCGCATCAATGCCCCGGTGAGCTTTGGCATTCGCCACCTGGCGCCCTTGTGGGGGCAGTTTCATAGTGAATATCCGGATGTGGAACTCAACATCGACCTGTCCGACCGCATTGTGGATATTGTTGAGGAAGGCTTTGATCTGGCGATCCGAATTGCCAGCTTGAGAAATTCCACCCTGGTCAGCCGGCGTCTCACCACCACGCGGCTTGTTGTATGCGCCTCTCCCGGATACCTCAGCGCCCACGGCATGCCAGAACATCCCGAGGAGCTGATCCATCATAAGATCATCGCCTACAGCAACCTGGCCACGGGTAACGACTGGCATTTTGACGGCCCCGATGGATCAGTGAGCACACGGATACGCCCCTGGATGCATGCCAACAACGGCGAAACCTGCTGTGCCGCCGCCCTGGCCGGTCAAGGTGTGATCCACCAGCCCAGTTTTCTGGTGCAGGATGACCTGGACGCAGGCCGACTGGTGGAGCTGATGCCGGATTACCGCTCCGACGAACTGGGTGTGTACGCGGTCTATCCCACCCGCAAGTTCGTCACTCCCAAGGTGAGGGCGCTGGTGGATTTCCTGGTGTCGGCGTTTCCGGAGGTTGTGTAGGCGTGGCTGTGTTTCTACCCCCGCCGTGCCGCCTCAATAGCCGCAACATCGATTTTACCCATCGTCATCATCGCCTCGAAAACCCGTTTCGCGGTTGCGCGGTCCGGGTCGGCAATGGCGTCCGACAGCACCTGCGGCGTAATCTGCCAGGAAATACCCCACTTGTCCCGGCACCAGCCGCAGGCGCTTTCCTCGCCGCCGTTGCCCACAATCGCGTTCCAGTAGCGATCGGTTTCCTCCTGATCCGCGGTGGCCACCTGGAATGAAAACGCTTCGCTGTGCGTGAAGATGGGGCCACCGTTGAGCCCGAGGCAGGGAATGCCCAGCACGGTAAACTCCACCGTCAGTACATCCCCTTCCGAGCCTGATGGGTAGTCTGCCGGCGCATGATTTACAGCATCCACGGACGAATCCGGGAAGGTTCTGGCGTAGAAATTTGCCGCCTCCTCAGCATCGCCGTTGTACCAGAGGCATATGGTGTTTTTCGCTCGCTTGGTCATTGTATGGCTCCCGGTTGTTGTCATTTACTGGCACTGCTCAAGCCCGCTGCTGATCATCCACTGGACCCCAAATCGATCCTTGGTCATTCCGAAACGATGAGCCCAGAAGGTCTGTTCGAACGGCATGATCTCTGCGCCTCCTTCGGACAGTGCCCGGAAAACCCGCTCCGCCTGCTTGGTATCATCGTATTCAAGGTGGATCTGCGTACCCTGCGGCGCCTGATAACAGTCTCCCGCCATATCCGCCCCCATCAGCCGACGGCCACGGATGTTAAGGGAGGAATGAACAACGCGGTCGTGCATTTCCTTCGGCACATCCTCTGCCGCTGGCGTTTCGCCGTAGGTAATCACGGCTTCCAGAGTGCCGGCGGTGACCTTCGCATAGAATTCCATGGCTTCCCGGCAGTTGCCGCCAAACGCCACGTGCACGTTCATCTCCCGTGGCAGTTTTTCCTGCGAACGATGCTTCTCAAGTGCGGGGCTGGGCGCGAAATCCTCCAGCGTAAAGTAACGGCGTAACTCAAGGGTGACATTGCCGCCAGCATCCTCTTTTGGCCACTGTTTTGCCCAGGCGATGGCGTCTTCAAAAGAATCCACCTCAAGCACACTGTAGCCGGCCAGCAGCTCGCTGGTCTGCTCGAAGGGTCCGTTGACAACAGTTGGCTCACCGTTGCGGAACTGAATGCGGCAGCCTTCGCGGGTGGGCCACAAACCGTCGCCACCGGTAAACACCCCTGCCTGCGTCATACGCTCGTTATAGTCCGCCATCGCCTGCAAGAGGTCATCCGTGGGCATTACGCCATTCTCGGTGTCCGCATCGGCCTTGCGCATCAGCATGTATTTCATGTCGTCGTTCTCCAGTGATTGTTGGTGGTTTCACTGGTTAGTCGCGTGGGACGGGACGAAATCGACAGGGGAAGGAAAAATTTTCAGGAACGTCGTTTACTGTGCGTCTTTTGCCTGTTCCGCCGCTCGTTTGTTGTCCCGTGCGGTAAAGCCCCAGCCAACGGCGGCAAGGAGAATCAACCCGGTAATGATTGGTGACACCTCCCCGAACGAGACTACCGCGCCGATGACAGACGCCACGGCTGCAACGGCAGACAGTTTCCAGGAGTAGCCGCTGGTTCCGGACTGTTTTTGGGGGACTTCTGCCATACTAAATCCTCGTTGAGCCAACAGGGTTCTCTGTTGACGGGGTCACTTCCGGGCCACCAAAAACACTGACGACTTACCCGGCTGCCATTCATAATCGATGCTGAACCCTGCCTTGGCCAGCATCGCTACCAGTGATTGCCGGCTAAAGCGGTTCACGAACGGCGCCAACCCCACCGCCTGCATGGCTGGAATCAACAGCCGCCAGAGCACCATCAGTTCGCCCACCAGGGCGGTGCTGGAAACAAAAACGCCACCGGGTTTCAGCAGTTCATGAACCCGGGCAATCGCCGTTTCGGGGTTTTCCAGCAGATGGAGAATATTGAGCCCCAGCACCGCATCAAAGGTTTCCGCCTCCAGCGCCAGAGTTTCCATGGTGCCCTGCTGAAAGCGCACGTTCTCGACACCAGCATCCCGGGCTTTCTGTGTGGCGATGTCCAGCATTTTGCCGGATATGTCGGTCGCAAGAATTTCTTTTACATAGGGCGCATGAACCAGGGCAGTGCTGCCGGTTCCACAGCCGAACTCCAGTACCGACCAGTCTGGCCGGAAATATCCTTGGGTGATGTCGAGTTTTTTCCGGTAGGTTTCCTCGTCCCGCACCGGGCTTTTCGCATATCGGGGTGCGCTCTTGTCCCAGAATTCCTTTGAGGCCTTCATCGTGCAAACGCTCCTGTAAGCAGGCTGTCAGTAAAATCTGTCCCGGATTCACTTCGGTCCACAGCGAAACATTCGCATTGAATTAAGTTGCACAATAGGCGCCTAAACTAACGGTTCAGGAGGCTTTCAATGCCCATCGTTTGCGTCATTCGCTATCAGATAGACCCCTTCCAGAAAGAGCAGTTTAAAGTTTACGCCAAAAACTGGGGTGACATCATTCCGCGTTGCGGCGGTGACTTGATCGGCTACTTCCTGCCCTCGGAAGGAACCAACGACATCGCCTGGGGCCTTATCGGGTTTGATTCTCTTGCAAGCTACGAATCGTATCGGTGTCGCCTGAAGGCGGATGAGGCCGGAAAAAGGAACTTTGCGCTCGCTGAATCCCAGCGCTTTATACTACGGGAAGAGCGCAGCTTTGTGGAAGCCGCCGAAGGCACCGTGAATGTACCTTCAACACGTCGTTGCTCTGACTCTGTGGAGGAGATCTAAAATGTTGGCAGTGATATTTGAGTTGGAACCACGCCCGGGTAAAACCGCCGAATATCTCGATGAAGCAGCCGCGTTGGCGCCGCTTTTAGAACAAATAGACGGCTTCATATCCATTGAGCGTTTCGAGAGCCTCACGCACCCTGGCCGGATACTGTCCCTGTCGCTCTGGCGGGATGAAGCCGCTATTGCGCAATGGCGGAACATGGAAGCCCATCGTCACGCCCAGGCCAAAGGGCGGAGTGAGATCTTTTCCGACTATCGGTTGAGAGTGGCGGACGTTGTCCGGGATTATGGGCTTTCTGATCGATCAGCAGCGCCTAACGATTCAAAGGCTCATCATAACTCGTGAACACGAACGAAATTGCCCGAATAGCGTCACTAGTGGGAGTTCCTGCCCGCGCTACCATGTTGCTGGCACTCATGGATGGCCGTGCGTATACCGCGCATGAGTTGGCGAGAATAGGAGGGGTTTCTCCTCAGACCGCCAGCGGACATCTGTCGCTTCTGATTGAGGCGGAGTTGTTGGTGTTGCTGAAACAAGGGCGGCATCGCTACCATCGCCTGGCATCAAGAGAGGTAGCGACAATGCTGGAGGGCATCATGCAGGTCGCCGCGTTGGGCCGGAAACCGGCCAGGGTCGATACCGGTCCACGCGATCCCGGCATGAGGCGGGCAAGGATGTGTTACGACCATCTTGGTGGTCGCCTGGGTGTCGCCGTTGCAGACTATTTGATGGCAGAGCAAGCCATTGTGCTCGAACCTGATGGGGGCGCTCTAACAGACCGGCTACAGACAGCATTGGCGCCCATTGGTTTGTCGTTCGGCCAGCCCCAATCTGTTAACTCCGTGCCTTTGTGTCGCCCATGTCTCGACTGGAGTGAGCGCCGGTTTCACATAGCCGGCCCTTTGGGACAGCAGATTTGCAACCACCTGCTCGATAACGACTATCTGCGACGGCGTGAAGCAGGTCGGGAATTGAAAGTGACTGCGAAAGGCGCCACAGCCTTGTGCCGCTGGTTGGGTGCGGCACGCTGGAGTGAGGTGTGATTGTGGCGAAGCGGTTTCCGAAGACCGTGGACAATACCCCTGTTAACCCTCAGCCGCTGCTTTCCATCGCAGCGAACGCTTCAGCGATGGTTGGCGGAGCTGTGGGGCGGGCGTACATTGCCTTGAGATAGTCCCGCAACCGCGGAGCGCCCGCAAGCATCTCCTCTGTGTTGGCCCAGTCCAGTGTATATGCCGCGTTGAAATCCGCCACGCTTAGCCGGTCGCCAACCATGAACTCGCGTTCCGACATGTGCCGTTCAAGCACCTCTATCATTTCCAGGCATTCCTGTCTCGCCAGCTCGACATCCTGAGGTATTCGCTTCTCGTCCGGGTAAACGAACGTGTGGCGGGCGATGCGCCACAAAGGTTGTTCGACCTCGGTCACAAGGAAGAACATCCAGCGGTACATCTGTGCCCTGTCTTCCAATGTCTCGGGAATGAATCCGGCCTGAGGGTATTTTTCGGCCAGGTAGAGCTGAATTGCGGCCGATTCAGTTAACACAAGGTCCCCATCCACCAATACCGGCACCTTGGCGGCAGGGTTGAGAGAAAGAAAGTTCTGTTGGTGATGCTCATCCTGCATAAGGTCTACCGGGTGCAGTTCGTGCTCAAGGCCCAGTTCGTTAAGCAGCCAGACAACGCGCAAGGCGCGGGTTGGGGGTGTTCCGTATAATTTCAGCATTTCCTGCTCCTCCGATGCGTGGGCACCGTTTGTTCGATGGGTTCTTAATTAAGTCGAACCGGAGCATGTGAAATCGACATCACATTGTAATTTTACCTTTGAGCAATGATTGAAGTTAACGAGTCACTTCCGGGCGATTAGGAAAACCGATCCAGAACCGACCAGTCTGGCCGGAAGTATCCCTGAGTGATCGCCAGTTTCTTACGGTAGGTTTCCTCGTCCCGCACCGGGCTCTTGGCGTAGCGGGGCGTTCCCGGCATCAGACACGAACTTGCCCCCTTTCAATATAGGAGCGCAGCTTTGTGGAGGCCGTCGAAGGCACCTTCGACACTTTGTCGCTCTGACTCTGCGGGTGGCGGTGATAAGGGAGGCATCGCACGGATTGAAATGCACCCCAGTCTAGATCAAAATATACCAATTATTGGTACCAGTGAGGTGTCACGATGCAAAAGAATACCAGCATCACTTTAGGCCAACACTTTGATGCGTTCATTACAGAACAGCTCAAAAATGGCCGATACAGCTCGACCAGCGAAGTTGTACGTGCAGGGTTGCGCCTGCTTGAAGAGTCTGAAACCCGTCTGACAACACTCCGAAAACTACTTAAGGAAGGAGAGGACAGTGGTTTTGAAGACTACTCCTACGATTCATTCATTCAGGAGCTGGATAGCGAAAAACGGTAATGCCAAACTTCAAGCTTTCCAGGAAGGCCAAAGCTGATCTTAGATCGATTGCACTTTACACGGAACGTAAATGGGGTCGAGATCAACGAAATCATTACCTCCTTCAGTTCGACCAGTGTTTCCACCTCCTGGGCGAAAACCCGAACCTGGGGCGGGCCTGCCACGAAATCAGCCCTGGCTATCAGCAATACCCTCAGAGCAGCCATATCATTTTTTATCGGTTAGCTGCAGACGGTACAACTGAAATTATCCGGATCCTTCATAAGCGCATGTTGCCCGAGGGGCATTTGCTATAGGGCTTCGTCGCTCTGACTTACTGACGAAAACGCCGGATAAACGCCTCGGATTCCGCAATCGACTGCTCCATATTGCGAATCAGCGCATCCACGTCCTGGCGGATACCCACCAGCTCATTCTCCAGCGAGCCGATCGCCTGGGCGTTCAGATTGTGCTTGAGATACAGCACCTGATCCTGAAATGCCTCCAGTACCGGGTCCATGCGCTCCTCGGCATCGTGCATGCGGCTGATCAACTGGCTGTACTGGGTGCGGGTTTCATCAAGCTGTTGTTCGCTGCTGCGGCGCAGGGAGTCGCTTTCGTATTCACCGAGTTCGTCTTCCCATTCATCGAAGAGGGCTTCTGCAACGTCTTCCACCTTGTCGATACGGTCACGGACATCTTCCGCGCTGGACTTGCTGTCTTCGTAGGCATCGCTGATCTCGGCGTAGCGCTCCTTGAGATCGGTATCCGGCGTGTCCACCACGCTCTGGAAACGTTCAAGGGACGAGCGGAACGTCTCCTGGGCATCGTTCTGGCTGTCCCGCGCGTTTTCCACCCGGTCCACCAGGATGTCGCGCTTTTCAAAGCCGAGCTTTTCCATGGTGTTGTAGTACAGCGAGGAACAACCGCCCAGCAGCGCGACACTAAGTAACACCAGCCAAAGCCGCCGTGTCATGGATGGCATTATTGAACTGACAGTGACTGGGGTGGACATAGGGTCGTCTCCGGTTGGGGCATAGGTGCGAACCCGGAAAGTGAAGCATGGCGATGGTGCAATGACAAGCTACTGCCAGCTATCGCCATGGCTCGGGACGCGCTGGGGTTATTTTACCGGGGCTTTACTGGACGCAAACACACTCCGCCCCAACCACCGCCATAGGTCCAGGGTATCCCGCCTGCCGCCACGCACAAGTAGCCGGTGCGACTGCTGCTCGGCATCCGGGTCACTGTCGCCGGTCCAGATTTCGGTCAGGCTGGCGACGCTGGCCTCCACTACCAGGGTCAGTTCGTGGCCCGGGTCTTCACGGCACAGATCGATCTCGCCGTTGGCAACCACCAGCCACCAGTGCCGTTCCCGGTGCCGGGCATCGTTCAGGAAAAAGTGGATGACCACTTTGCGATCGGAAGGGAATTCGTCAATGTGTGCGAAACGGCGGATATCCCACATCAGGAAACCGGCATCGAGCTGGTTTGCCTGCAAGCGGCTGCCAATCCATCTCGCTCCCCAGTGACCAATGGCCAGGATGATCGGGCGCAGCTCCTCACCCGCCGGTGTAAGCACATACTCCTGGTTGTTGCCCTCCTGCACGCGTCGAAGCACCCCCACTTCCTCCAGCTTTTTCAGGCGCTGAGCCAGGAGCGTTGCCGACATTCTTGGCAACCCCCGCCGGATTTCATTGAAGTGTGTGCTGCCACACAGCAGCTCCCTCACCACCAGCGGTGTCCAGCGTTCCCCGAGTATTTCCGAACCCCGGGCAACGGTGCAGAACTGTCCATAGTTGGTCATGGGCTTTGGCTCCCTGGGCGGCGTGAGTGCCCCGAACTTTCATCCTAGCCCTTTTTCGCATGGCTGGCGCTCCATTTTCTGGACTATCGCCTGCACCCGGCCGGGGGGATAGTGATTTCAGACACCACGGGAAAGGGGAATACCATGATCAAGCTCGCCATCATTCAGGAACCACCGGTCTTTCTGGACCGGGAAAAGACCATCGCAAGGGCAGTGCAATTGGTGCAGGACGCCGCCAACCAGGGAGCCCGGCTGATCGTTTTCTCGGAAGCCTTCATCCCCGGTTATCCCGTCTGGATATGGCGGCTGAAACCGGGCGGTGATTGGGGGCTCTCGGAGCAGTTGCACCGGCGACTGCTGGACAACGCTGTCCAGCTTGGTTCTGACCAGTTGCGGCCCCTGCTGGAGGTCGCCAAGGAAATGCAGGTGACCATCGTGTGCGGCATCGACGAACGCGACGAAGACACCAGCCGCGCCACCCTCTACAACTCGGTAATCACCATCAGCCCCGAGGGCACGGTGCAGAACTGCCACCGCAAACTCATGCCCACCAACCCGGAACGCATGGTATGGGGCTTCGGCGATGCCAGCGGGATGAAAGTCACCGACACCCCCGTTGGCCGGGTCGGGTCACTGGTGTGCTGGGAAAACTACATGCCACTGGCGCGCTACGCACTGTTCGCCCAGGGCATCGATATATACATCGCCCCCACCTACGACAGCGGCGACCGCTGGGTTCGCACCCTTCAGCACATTGCCAGGGAAGGCGGGTGCTGGGTGCTCGGCGCCGGTAATGTGCTACGCACGAGCGATCTGCCCGATGACTTTCCGGAGGTTGACCGCCTGTATCCGGACAAGGAAGAATGGATTAACTGTGGTGATTCCGTGGTCATTTCGCCCGCCGGGGAAATCGTAGCCGGCCCCCTGCGAAAGGAGACCGGCCTCCTGCTGGCAGACATTGATGTCACCGAAGTGAACGCGGCAAGGCGCAGCCTTGATATCGTCGGCCACTACGCCCGGCCGGACATCTTCTCACTGCAAGTGAACACCCGGCCGCAAAGGCCGGTCAGCTTCAATGAATAGGGAGACAAGTGACGGAATCAATGAGGGGGATGTGTCATGAACGAAGAAAAGGTCTACCACGGAAGCTGTTTTTGCGGGGCGGTCCAGTTAACCGTCAGGGGTAATCCGGAAGCCATGGGCTACTGCCATTGCGAATCCTGCCGGCACTGGTCGGCCAGCCCGGTGAACGCATTCACCCTATGGAAGCCGGACGCTGTTTCCATCCAACAGGGCTCAGACAACATTGGCACCTACAACAAGACACCGGGAAGCAGCCGTAAATGGTGCAAAACCTGTGGCGGTCACCTGTTCACCGAGCACCCTTCCATGGGGCTGACGGATGTCTACGCTGGGATCATTCCGGAGTTCCCCTATGAGCCCGGTGTGCATGTTCACTATCAGGAGGCTGTGCTGCGAATCCGCGATGGCCTTCCGAAACTGAAGGATGTGCCTTCGGAAATGGGTGGTAGTGGGGTCGAGGTGGCTGAATAGGCGGAGTCTAACTGCTTTCAAGTAAAACAGCCTGCCCCGACCTGTAACGCCGGGGCAGCGCCGCATATCACGCCTTCATATGCGCCCGATACTCCCCCTGTCGCTCCAGCATCCAGCCCGGATACTCCGTCGGTAGGCGGCTGACCTCATCCAGGGCTGCCAGTTCGTCGGCTGAGAACCGGACCTGTGCCGCCAGGAGATTGTCCCGCAACTGGTCTACCCGCTTGGCCCCGACAATCACACTGGTTACGGCGTTCTGGTGCAGCAGCCAGGCAAGCGCAATCTGAGCCACACTGACGGGCTGGTCGTCGACCTTCTTGCTGATGGCGATCTCCCGCATCACGGCGATGACAGCACTGCCACGCTCCCGGTTGACAGGCGGGAAATCAAACTTGGCGCGCCGGCTCTCCTCGGAGACGTCCGGCCCCTCGTACTTGCCGGAGAGGTAGCCGCCCGCCAGTGGGCTCCACACCATCAGGCCGATGTTTTCGGACTCCAGCATGGGGATCACTTCCCGTTCGAGATCCCGGCCCACGAGGGTGTAGTAAGCCTGCAGTGACAGAATCGGGCACAGGCGGCGGGTGCGTGTAATGCCAACGGCTTTCATCACCTGCCAGGCGGCCCAGTTCGACAGGCCGACGTAACGGACGTGGCCGTGTTGCACCAGGGAATTCAGCGCCTCCAGGGTCTCCTCTATCGGCGTGGCCGGGTCGAAGCCGTGGATCTGATACAGGTCGATGTAGTCGGTTTGCAGTCGCTGCAGGCTGGCCTTGCACTCGCTCATGATGTGGCCACGGGAGGCACCACGGGCGTTGGGGCCTTCACCCATAGGGCCGAGCACCTTGGTGGCCAGTACGACATCTTCGCGGCGAACGTTCAGATTCTTCAGGGACTGCCCCACGATGCGTTCACTGGCACCACCACCGTACACGTTGGCGGTATCGATAAAGTTGATGCCCGCCTCCAAGGCCGTCTTCATCAGCTGATCGGCCTGTTCCTGCTGCAACTGGCCGATCAGCCCCCACATGTCGTCCCCGCCGCCGAAGGTCATGGTGCCCAGGCACAGTTCCGATACAAACAGCCCCGAGTTGCCTAGCGTCCGCAGGCGCAGGGGTGCGTCATGGGTGGATTGGGGTAAGTTGGGAGTTGTCATAGCCGATCACCTCTTCGTTATGGATGAACCTGCCGGAGCAGGGCCGTGGGTTCATACTAGGCGACGCACGGCCAATCGAGCTGGCGGAAACTCTCAGAGGATTGCACAATCCTCGCAACCTGATATCAGCCTGGGGATGCCCCTGCTGAAGTGCGGCGCCGGACAGTCTATGATCCCATCAGAACAGGAGACCGCCATGACCGCCCAGCCCAACGTCATACCAATGCAACCGGACAACCCATCCCTGAGCCGGCTCCGTGATCTTGTCGAGCAGCAATGGCAGACCCATGGCCCGGAGAGCGCGATCGACGGTTTACGCCTGACCCACGCCCTGGAACCCAGCGGCACCATCCGAGCCCTTTATCAGACCTCGTTCTGCATCGTATTGCAGGGGGCCAAGGTAACGGCGGTTGGGGAGTCGGCTTTTCATTATCGCCAGGGCGAGTGCCTGCTGGCGTCCGTCAATGTGCCAGTGAACTCCCGGATCGTGCAGGCCTCCCCCGATAAGCCGTATCTGGCGCTGAGCCTGTCGATTGATCCGGCGATGATTTCCGAGCTGCTGGTGACCCATCCGGAAATGGCGTATCGGGGCCCAAAACAACCGGCACTGGTCACGGCCGGGATGCCGGATGACCTGTACGATCCTGTCATTCGCCTGCTCCGGTTGCTTGATCAACCGGACGATCGTGAAGTTCTGGAGCCGCTTGTCCGTCGGGAAATCTGTTGGCGTATATTGCGTTCGCCGCTGGGGCCGGCTCTGCAGCAGATCGGCCTGAAGGACAGCGACACCGCCCGCATTGGCCGGGTAACGGCCTGGATGCAGGCGAACTACCAACAGCCCTTCCGGGTGGCCGAGCTGGCGGCAATGGCGAGTATGAGCCCGGCGACCTTCCACCGGCATTTCAAGAGCATCACCCGTTTAACGCCTGTGCAGTTCCAAAAGTTGGTGCGCCTGCAGGAAGCCCGGCGGCTGTTGTTAAGCGATCAGGAAGTGGCGAGTGTTGGCTACCAGGTCGGCTATGAAAGTCCGTCCCAGTTCAGCCGCGATTACCGCAAACTGTTTGGCGCGCCACCGGGCCGGGACAAGGCCGTGATGCGTTCCAGTGTGGCGATTGAGAGTGGTGTATGAGGGGGGCGCCGGTCAAATACCGTACTCCCGCTCAACCTTCGCAACCCGCACCCGGAAACTGGAATACCATTGCTGATGGCCGCGCCGCTGGGCCTCCTGATGCTCCGCGTTCTGCTTCCAGTTGCGAATGGCCTCAAGGCTTTCCCAGTAGGACACCGTAATGCCCAGCCCCTCCCGGGCGGATTCCATACCCAGGTAGCCGGGTTGTTGTGCCGCCAATTCGGCCATTCGCTCGGCCATTTCGCCGTAGCCGTTGTCGCCCTCGGTGCGGTGGCTGGTGAAAATGACAGCATAGTAGGGCGGAGTGGGGGTGTTGGTGATTTCTGACATGGCGTGCTCCAGGGTAAGTCCAGTACAAACTGGGGCTAATGGTTAGGCTTTTCTACTTCCCACTGCTCTCGTTGCAACCGGTAAAGCACATGTGGCCGCAACGGGCTACTCTCGGGCAAACTGGGATGTTCAAACTCGCCACTGTACGTCATGCCGATGCGCTCCATGACACCGCGTGATCGCAGATTGCCAACGGTGGCAAAGGAGACAATTTCAGAAAGCCCCAGCTGTTGAAACCCCATATCCAGGGCACCGCGAGCAGCTTCTGACGCATAGCCATTCCCCCAGTGGGCGAACGATAGGCGCCAACCAATCTCCACACACGGAGAAAACGGCATCGCCGCAACGGGGACGTGTAGCCCGCAAAAGCCAATAAAGGGCTCGGCGCCCTTGACTTCTACCGCCCAGAACCCCCAGCCACGTTGTTTGATGAGCGAACGAATTGTCTCCGCCATCTCGTTGCTTGCATGCCCACCCAGCGGCTCGGGGAAGAACTCCATAACCTTTGGGTCGGCGTTTAGAACGGCGAACGGCTCGAGATCACTCTCGCGCCATTGGCGCAAACGTAGTCGTTCGGTCTGAAATTCCAATAATTCTGCCATAACTGAATGAGCCTTACTCCTGACGACGGACGTTAGAAGCTGCCTCGCGGATCGCGAGGCAGAAGTTTATCGGGCGGAGCTCGATGCCCCAGCCCAACTTCTCGCCCATGCGCGCTGCCGGGTGCAGCGAGGCGAGCTTAACCGCTGCATCGAAGTCCGGCGCTTCGATGATCACCACACCGCCCACGACTTCCTTGGTTTCCGCGAACGGCCCGTCGGTGACTATCAGTTTTCCGTCCTTGAGGCGCATCGACTTTGAGTCCCAGCTCAGGCTCCCGCCCCATGTGACCTCGCCCGCCGCCTGCATCTCGGCGTCAAAGCTCTTGCACTTCTCCCCAATCTCGGCCAGCTCGTCTTTGCTCATCTTGTTGAATTTTTCTTCGTTTCCGTAGGCCAGCAGCATGTATTTCATGGTGTTTCTCCCGATTGTCGTTTCATCAAAAACCTTTAATAGGCTCATCGGGTAGTCGATCAGGCATCGCGGATTTCGACAATCGAGCGATTTTTCTCGATGCGGTAAGGAAATAAACCTGTCCCGGTTTGCCAATGATGTGCGTAACGGTTCGACCAAAACACAGGTCGAACCGGGAAAATGGGATAAGTGAATCTTTTATCCGTTGATGAAAGACTCAGACAGTTTTTCGGCACATGAGGATGTCGCATAGTCAGCGGCCGCCCTGAAGTCTTCCCCAGAGCCATCAAGAACATCCTCAGCGGGCACACCCAGCAAATCGGACTCCGATGCTTTGACTGTGCAAGTGGCACGCCATACCGCCTTCCCATCATTAGTGCGCACCAGTGTTGCATCGCTAATATAATTCAGGAAAAAAGTATTCCAGCTCAGGGGGCCGTGTGCAAAAGAGCCGTATTTAGTCCTGAACTCAAGAATGTATGGTGCATCATACTGGGAGGTCAGCCTGCTGAAATCATCAGAATCAACCGTCGGCTCCACCTTGTTGGCAAGCCTGAAGGAATAGGGCCTCTCACTGCCTACTGCGGTTATAAATTTCTCTCTCACCTCAGCTGTGAAATCCGGGATTTCATTGAATGACGTGATTCCTTTCCAGCTAGGCATGCTGTCCGGCCTTTCGGAATACCACGTCAATGTGTCGAAAAGTGCGATGTCAGGGGTAGTAAAAAGGAAGCCTGGCGTTTCTTGGATGGCAACAACTATCTCACTTGAGAATATCTTGTTTCGGCTATCTTCCATCTCAATAGACTGTGGTAATGCGCCGCAGCCCGAGAGGACTAACAACGAACAACCAAGTACACCAAGTCGCATAGTAACCATCCTATATCCTCTTTTAGTTTTATGGTTTTTCAACATAACTACTTCTGCATCAGTCAGGTGCATTTCCGCACTCTTGTTCTGTCTTCGCGATCCGAATCTGATTGCTGGATCGTGTCCGGTCAGAGCGTCAGTATCGGTATAACCCCTATGCCGACAATCAGATAGCCTCCAAGACCCCAGAGAAACCGAGGTGAGAGCTTCTTGAAGAAAACACCAAACCGCTGCGCCACGCCGTAGCGCTTTTCGTCTCCTCGGACATCCCAGAATGCTATATCGAGTGGGTCTGTGAATTTTATCCTCGGGTCTTCGTGCCGTGCGTGTTCTTTGGGTACCCCCGCAATAAAGAAAAGCAGCGTAACTGGGAAAAGAAAGCCGAAAATCAGGGTCGCAATCGGGTTTACCCCGGCATCCACGCTGCGCTTTACGGTAAAGCAGAAGAAGGAGATGGCCGCCAGCAAAGCAACGATCAGGAAAATATCTGCGTGGTAGGAGGTCCCGGGCAGCAGATTCATCACTCCCTGAACAAGGCCTAGCGTCGCGCTCGTCCCTAACACCAGCACCAGAAAAGCAAACAGCCACTCCAGCCGGGAGATACGCCCCCTCGAATTCGCCAGCAAGCGGCCAAGCCATCTCCAGCCTAAACGTTCACTGTTCTTGATTTCGCTGGCATGGGCGGCGTCCAGAAGCAGGTAAATATTGTCCATGGGCAGGCCCGGCACGTGCCGGTAGTCGTTGCTCCAGCCGAATGTGCGGTCCAATGTCAGAAGTACGGTTCGGTCCAGTGGACAGCATCGGGGGGAGGCTTCGGAGATTTTTTGCCAAAGCACATTGAGAACATAATGGCCGATGTCATCTCGAATACCCGGGAATTCGAGCAGCGGATTGTTCAGGAGCGCTTCCATCGCTTCGAGGTTTGATGTGTCCTCCGCTTTTTGAATCATGGCTGCGATTTCGTCTGCCAGGTGCCGGACCTCTCGGGCATCAACCGCCGGGCGTTCGGCCAACGCCGGCTGAGGCTCTGAGATCGGTTGCGGCTCGAGTTGGGAAGACGGCGAGGGTGTGGTTGAGGCTGCTGGCGTCGCCAATGAGGAAGCAGGATCGGCCTGCGACGGTGCCGAAATAGCCTTCAGGGCTGTCTCGTAGGCCTGGCGTAGCGTCATGAACTCGTCAGGCTTGTCCTCTGGATTGCACTCTTTTGCTCGTCGTGCGTAAGCGAGCTTGATCGTGCGCTTGTCGCTGTTCGGCTCGATGCCGAGATATTCCCAGGCGTTCACCACATTCCCCATTGTTTGCGGATAGCATCCAGGCGTTGTTCAACGGCAGTACGTATCGTGTCCACCCGTTGCGAATCCTGAGAGTCCATCGCGTTTTCCAGTTCCATGATCAGGTCGCTGATCAATTGTCTCTGTTCCCCCAGGGCTTCAGAAAACATTCGTTCCGCTTCCATCATCACCGCGATGTTGGCGCTGTCCTCCCGCGGATGAAACTTGAGCGAGTCCAGCCGCTTCAAGGCACGTTCGATATCGACGTCCGAGAGCTCGGTCGCCGTGTTGCGAATGATGAGGCGATCCTTGACCCCGGTGCTCAGAACCTCTGCCTGCACTTCGAGTATGCCGTTGATGTCGTAGGTAAAGCGGACATCCACGGCTTCCTCGGAAGCAGGTTTGGGTGGAACGGGAACGGTCATCTCGCCAATCTTGATGTTGTTTTTGACCAGTCTCTGCTCGCCCTGGTAGACATGCAGCTGAACCTGTTTCTGATGGTCAGACACCGTGTAGAAGCGGTCGACCCGACTGGCGGGAATCACGGTATTGCGCGGAATGAGCACGGAGAAAAAGCCAGTGCGAGTGCCCTGTTCCAGCGTCTGCGCCGATTCGATGCCCAGGCTGAAGGGGCAGACATCCGTCAGCACGGTATCCCGCAGAGCCTGGTTACGCTGTTTAAGAGCCGCCTGGATGCCCGCGCCCATAGCAACAACAAGGTCTGGGTCGAGATTGGCAGAAGGGATGCGCCCAAACATACGCCCGACAGCGTTCTTGATCATGGGCATGCGGGATGCCCCGCCGACAATGATGACCTCATCAAATCCTTCGCGACCCAAACCGGAGTCCCGCACCGCTCGCTCGAGTGGGGCGCGAAGACGATCAAGCAGGCCGGCGCTATATCCCAGAAAGTCATCCCGAGTGACGGTAGTTGCGAGCGACTGGCCGCCGATGGATGCCTTCACGTCAACCTGAACGTCCTCGCAAAGCGCGGCCTTGGCCTGGTCGCAGACGCGGTAGACATGTGCCCGCTCTTCCCGGCTCAGTTTCTGACTGCCAAGTTCCCACTTTGCCAGTACCCCCGCCACCAGTGCCCGGGTGAAGTCCTCACCGCCGAGGAAACTGTCGCCGCTGGTAGCGTGTACTTCCAGCAGGTCATCGAATTTCTCCAGGATGGAGACATCCAGGGTGCCGCCACCAAGATCGATCACGATAAAGGTGCTTTCGTCCCGCTGCTCGCGCAACCCATACGCCAGGGCAGCGGCCGTTGGCTCGTTTATCAGGCGTTCAACGTGCAGGCCGGCAAGCCGTGCTGCAGTGAGCGTAGCGGTACGCTGGTTATTGTTGAAGTAGGCAGGGACACTGATGATGGCTTCTTCGACGTGTTCCCCGAGAAAGGCTTCTGCATCGGCTTTGATCTGCTTGAGAACCAGCGCTGAAAGCTCTTCCGGGGAGTAGCTGTTCCCGTTCAGGGCAAGGCGTTCGGACGTGCCCATCAGCCGCTTGAATTGCGACGCCGTGGCGTGAGGGTGGGTCACCAGGCGGTCCTTGGCAGGCCGGCCCACCAGCACATTACCACTGCGGTCCACACTCACCACGGAAGGGGTAAGCCATTCGCCAAGAGCGTTCGGGATGATTACAGGTCCATCTTCTTTCCAGGCACTTGCCAAACTGTTGGTGGTGCCCAAATCAATGCCGATGACTGCCATTGAAGTTCCTTGGTTTGTGTCTTTTTAGCGGAAGAAAAATAGCAGCATTCGAAGGCCAAATGATGTTTCGGCGTTCTTTCCTTTTGGGCTGCTTGAAGTGTGCGAGGGAATTGCGGGAGGACTACGCAGATCGCTCCATGTCATGGCATATCATCCTTGAACTGGCTTCCAGGGTGTGCGTTGTTTGTTGTTTATCGGGAAATATTACATCAACGCAATGTATGAGGCCATACACCACAGCCACAACTAACAGAAGGGCCAAACCTGGCCCTTCTGTTAGTACCGTTTCCGGAAAATGGTCTTCAGTTACTGGTTACGCATCCTGATCCCGTGCATGGCGCACAAGCTTGGTTAACCAGGAACCTCCTGCGCACCAGTTTTCGTCTGAATCTTCAGCAGATACAACCGCCACAACATAGGGACCGTCGCTCCAGAAAGCGAACATCGGGCCGCCGGAATTTCCGGGCGTTATGTCCGCGTGAGTCTCCATGGATCGAGCGGGGCCGAGATCATGCCAGGGCTCATTCAGCTTCTTGTCGCGTTGAAAGGTTGGGCGCAAAGCGCTACCAATACTGCCGGGATAGCCGATATTGAACCAGTAAGGTTCGTCATCCCATGAGCTGTTGTACGTTCGCGTGCCCATCCATCCAAATAGATCGCCAATACGATCAGCCGTGACCAGAACGGCATAGTCCTCGTCAAGTTCAAACCAGCCAACGCTGCCGGTCACTTTTGTATAGAACCAGACCCGGGTGATGGCGGTGATAGCACGGACTGAACCGCCGGATCGATGAACCTCAACGGTACCTGCGCCATTTGAGCGCCAGTCGACCACATGGCTTGCCGTCAGCACATGCCTGGGGCCAACAATGACGCCCGATCCTGAGCCGGACGACGTCAGAACCTTGCAAATGGTCCCCCACGGGTAGCTGATGTCGTTGTAAATCCTGCGGTCCTCCGGATTGAAAACCGTAAGAGGCCTAAGATCCTTTCCGTTCAGAAGAACACGAGGCGGTTTTGCCAGCTTGTCCCTGCAAGGTACGGAGCTTGCCCCAAACCACTTGGGCATCATTGGCGCGGTAGGTTTTTCGTCAGACCTTGCGTCTCGTTTGGCTTCAAGCCCTTTATATTTGTAGGGCTTTGGTTCCGGCAGCAGCATGGACTGCAGGTCTTTCGGTATTGTGCCCTTCGGACTTCTGTCGAAACGTTCGGCAACCTGGGAGGCAGAGAGAGGTGATTCATCATTCGCTTTATCTTTGCTAGCCATTTTGAAGTTCCTTTTTCAATGCTAAACGATGGCTTCCAGCGCCAGACGAGGCCAGCGCTGAACCTGCCCCGGTTCTGTATGCATCCAGCAAAAACCGACGATGACCAGCGCAGCAACACCGCCTTGTGAATCTCCGGGGGCAAGACTCTCCAGCTCGAATCAGAGTCACTAGTTAGTTTAGGTCTTTAGGGTGGGTGGTCAAAGTTTGTACAGGTCAAGGCTCTTCCAGTAAGACGCAGTAATGCCCAGATTCTCTCAGGCCGATCCAATACCCAAGAAGCCCAGTTGGTGGGTAGCTAACTCAACCATTTGCCCAGCCCTTGTTTGACATCCAGTCGGGGGCCGGTCGTGTGACGGCCGTCGCGCCAAACGCTTCTACCAGCCTCGCTATGCGTGAGTTTGCGCCGACCGTGCCACCATAGATTGTATGCAGTTGCAGCGAGTTAAAGCCAAACACCGCCAAGGCTTGCATGACCTCCAAGGCATACGTGTATCGCCCCCAGTATTCCGGCGCTAGTTCGATTCCCAATTCCGCAGTTCCTGCTTCCGCATTCGCACATCGCAGCCCACAGCAGCCAATAAGCACTTGGGGGGCGTCCCGTAAAATGATGGCGAGTTGATAGTTCAGCCGTGGCTGCTCAGCCGCCCATGCCTTGAATAGGTCAATGAGCTCGCGAGCATGCTCGGGATTGGCTTGCTCGGCCCCATAGAATTCCTGAGAGCGAGGATCGTTGTGGTATGCCTCAAAAGCGGCCGTATCCCCATCCCCGAAATCGCGGAGAACAAACCTTCTCGTCACCAATTCCATTGTGCGCGCTCGCTTCCTTAGGGCCGGTAAGGGCTATGTGGCTCAGGCACTCGCCGCATGGCGTTTGCGGTAAATGATAACGTCCCAGCCACGGTATTTGGTGCGGGTATCAATTCTGAACCCCACCTTCTCCGCCACACCAGCAGAAACGACGTGGCGGGTTGCGATGATCGCTATGATCGAGTCAATGCCACAGTGCGAGAAGCCGTACTCCAACGCCGCCTCCGCAGCCTCTGACGCCAGGCCTTGCCCCCAAACGCTTGGTGCAAGGCGATAGCCGACCTCTATTTCCTGAGCGCCATCAAGCTCTACGTGGCTCAATCCGCAGAAACCAATAACCGCCCCGGAAAGACGATCAACAACAGCCCACTGACCAAAACCATTATCCCGGTATGAGTCCAGGCACCAGTCGATAAACTGCCGGGTATCATCCTCGGTGCATGGTCCATTGGTCGAAAACTCCATGACCTTCGGGTTACCAATAATCTCCGCAAGTGCGTCCACATCACCGGATGAAAACTCACGCAGTAACAATCTGGGTGTTTCAGTTATGAGCACGCGTCTGTCCTTGATGCATTTTGTGTATGACGCCCGCGAACTGCTTCGAGCATTAGTGGTTACGACAATGGAGTCTGCTACGCCTCAAGTACGTCGGCGCATCAGGGTGTTGCTCAACCTTTCCATAACGGGTTGTAGCAGGAAAATATTCAGAACTGAACTGCACGTCACCCGCTATTTGCTCTCCGAAAGTGCGCGCGATAAACGCCAGCATGAGATCAATACCCGCCGAGATACCGGCCGATGTCCAGATACTGCCATCCTCAACAAAGCGCTCTTCTATGACCTCAACATCACCCAAGGCTCTCAGGCGTTCAAGTGACGCCCAATGGGTGGTCGCTTTTTTACCAGACAACTGGCCTGCAGCATGGAGAATGAAAGACCCGGTACACACCGATAACAGCGCCTGGCAGTGTTCAGCCTGCCGTCGCACAAAACCTGTTAGGGCTTCGTTGTAGACTTCTTTCTGCGTCCCCCGCCCACCTGGAACCAAGAGGTAGTCCAGCGGCGGGCAATCTTCGAAGGAAATATGTGGGTTAACCGACAAGTCTCTGGCACACAGGATGGGTGATTTCGATTCTGCGATAATGAAGCAGTTTTCCGGGCCGTTGGCGGAATGTGCTGCTCGGGAACCGGGGCGAACCCTCAACGCCTGAGTGTATTTGAATTGTAGAGATTGTTGATGCCAGTGGCCGCTGGGGGCCTTCATGCAGCAGCTCGATGATGGCAGGCTCCTCATTCGAGAGACCGGTAACAAGTGCGTAGCGCTGCATGACTCTCAAGCGATAACTCGAACCTTGATATCGCTCTCCAATGCGCTACGCCCAAGCCATCGGCGTGCTCGCCTACACCCTCCTCAGTGAGCTCCCGGAACTCCGATCATTGAACCGAAAAGAGATTGCAGCACTGGCACTGGTCGGTGTCGCACCTATAAACCGGGACAGCGGCCGTTTACCCCCGCTGCTCTGCCGAAAACTGATGCTCAATGACCTCATAGTGCTGCACCGAAAGGTCAGGCTCAAGCTCATAAACCTCATCCTCTGGGTACAAGCGTGCCCGCGAAATATCGTTGCCAGAAAACGCCTTGATGGACTCCAGCTTGTCCCAGTAAGTGATGAGGGTAAGTTCTATTTTGGCGGGCAATGATCGACGGAAGATTTGAGCACCGAGAAAGCCTGGTGTTGCAGACGAATCCTTGATGCCGGTTTCGTAAAGATAGCCCGTGAACCCCGCACTGTGGGCTTCAGGCACTCGGCACTTCCATTCCCTGGCGATCATAACCGCACACTCTCCCTTGCTTTGTAACGCCTTGGCTTTGCGACGTGCCGGAGCGCCAGCGTAGGCACGTCCGACAAGAGCCACTGGTTAAATGGCTATCGTTCGCCTTCTAGCTCGTGCCATACCCTTAGAATGATGATGGTACTCACATGTACGGAATAGCGGACAACGTACTTGCCAAAAACCATGTCGCGGATGGAATCAGGTACCGGCGCCAATTCAACCGGTGTTCCCATTCTGGGGAAGTCTGGGAGTAATTCGATTTTGCTAACCAGTTCTGCGGCTATCCTGCCTGCCGTAGGAGGATTGTGAACTGCGATAAACTCCCTGAGGCGCTTCAAATCTTCAATGGCTTCGTCCGTGTAAACCAGTTTCACTTACCTGACCTCGGCGCATCCTGCTCGTTTTCGGTTCCCCAACTGTTGAGCCAACCATGGACCTCGCTAGCATCAACTACCTTTCCTTGGGCGGCCGATTCCATTGCCTCTAGCGTTTGCTGCCAACGCTCCTGCTCACGCTGTTGCTTTTCAATGTATTCTGATAGCGCCTGATTAATCACCCAGCCTTTACTTCGGTGGAGTCTGCCGGCAATTACTTCCAGGTGCTGTTCAACTTCTGCCTGAAGACGAACGGTAGTGACACTCATAACTGTACCCTCAATGCGGATTACTACAAGGTATTACATCATAGTTAGCGAGGGTGCGGCAAAAGAATTTAACAGCGTGTTACACGAACGCGTTCGCATAACACGCATTCGTATAATTCCAATTGTAGCCGTCCCTTTCTGACCCAGAAAACTATTTAAAATCAAATGGTAATCGGAGTCCAAAACGGCTACCGCCGGAGTTTTTCGATCCGGTTCGTATAACTCCAGACTGCTACAGGCCCCCCGCATGATTCCGACATTTCCAAAAGCGTATACACAGAATACACCAGGCACAAACCCCAGCACATGGCTGGGGTCTGAGGTAAGAGCGGACTGGAGGAGGGGCGTTACTTCTTCAACCCCATCTCCTCAATCGAAATCTCCCGCATCTTGAACTTCTGGATCTTCCCGGTGACGGTCATCGGGAATTCGTCCACGAACTTGTAGTTCCTGGGGATCTTGAAGTGGGCTATTTTGCCTTTGCAGAATTCCCGCAGCTCGTCGCCGGTGACCGGGTCTGCGTCGGGGCGTAGTTTCACCCAGGCGATGAGCTCTTCACCGTACTTGTCGTCGGGAATGCCGGTCACCTGCACTTCCTCGATGGCGGGGTGGGTGTAGAGGAATTCCTCGATTTCTTTCGGGTAGATGTTCTCGCCGCCGCGGATGACCATGTCCTTGATGCGGCCGACAATCTGGATGTAGCCGTCTTCGTCCATGGTGGCCAGGTCGCCGGTGTGCATCCAGCCGGCGTCGTCGATGGCTTCGCGGGTTTTCTCGTCGTTGTTCCAGTACTTCAGCATTACGCTGTAGCCACGGGTGCACAGTTCGCCGATTTCGCCCCAGGATATGATGTTGTCGTTGACCTTTTTCATCACCTCCGCCGGGCAGAAGGAGTCGCAAGCTGTTTCATGTTTGTTTACATTAAATTATGTTAAGGTCGCAGCGTCAAAAGGAAATGCTTTTTGTTGTGGATTAAAGGATTGATCATAATGCTACGATTATCTTCGAAGTTTTTCGTACTGCTCGCACTGTTTTTAACTCTCCTTGGTTGTCGCGGAAACTCATCTTCAGACACGAATGCGCCTCCTGAAATCGGCCACGCCTACTTCTTGCAAAATGCGGGAGGTGATGTTGCTGTTACTGATCTTTTAGGCTCGGAAACCTACGCCCACACATCAGTGAGTGATGGTTCTGATGGCTTGAAGGTAAGTCAGTGGGCAGTGGATCTTACGGCACCTCAGTCCGAGGAACTGGTTGTTGTGAGGGTGACCGGCGGTGCCGACGTTAGCGGCCAATCATTGGCGATTTCTGAAAATGCAGAAGTGTTTGCAGTAGCCGCTGTCGAAGATGTTCGTAACGGAATCAATGTAAGTCCTTTATCTGACCTGGTGTGGCGAGTTTCGAGCGCATACCTACAAAGGTCGGAACGGTCTGACTCTGTTAACTATTTAAACTACCTCGCAGGCCTATTTCTCAAGGAAGACTTGAATGGGGATGGGGCGGTTAACCATCAAGACGTTCTCGATTTTAATCCGAATGATCCTCAGCACACGGCCAGTCTGGCTTTTGATTTTTCAACCGTATGTTGTGACATGCAGACGTATGTTGAACTCGTTCTTTCGGGCGCTTCCACCGACGAGATCGATGTGGAAATCAAAAATCTGTTTGGTGGAAGCGTTTCGTTAGCTCAGGATGAAACAATCTCCAGCCACGCGGGTATTACCGTGGTTGGTTTCGGTGCCGGGTACGTGCTGGATGAAAATGGTGAAAGGGTATACGACCCGGAGCAAATAAAAACACGCTTTCATGTCTCCAAAAGTCGTTCCAATAGTTACTATCTAACTGCCTACCCGGACTCCGGGAGCAGAATGCTGGGATGGGATGGCTGCGATAAAGTCAGTGCAGATGGGACTCGCTGTGAAATAAAGAGCTTTCTGCGCGATCGGGTCGTGGAAATCAACTTTGGATACACAGAAGTAGCCATTTCGGCTAACTATGTAGGCCTCGGGGAAGGACTCACTGGCCAAGTCTCGCCAGATAGAATAACGGTTGACCTGCCTGCTGATGAGACCCTGAAAAACCGATTGATCAACCTGTCGTCGGGTGACCAGGTATCCCTCGTAGTCAACGATAAGCCGCTCTTGGTCAGTGTGCAGGATGTTATCAGCCATGGGGACTCGGTCGAGTTTGGATATCAGCAGGCGAAACTTACTGATGTCATTCAAAAAGGAACGGGTACGTTCAGTAAGGCGTTCTCTGCGGACGATATAGAGTCGATTGAATACCCAACCTCTCCCGCCTCTCAATCAATAACTATAAAGCCCTATAAATTATTGGCCCAGTCAAGCAATGACCCGTCTGTTATTAGTTTGTCGGTAGAGCCAGCCGAAGCCAATACTAAATCAACGCTACAAGACAGTGGAACCTGGGACGTCGATGGCCAATTGCTGGAACTCTCTGGCAGCCTTGATGTGAAGTTTGAGCTCGATGTGAGCGCCTCATTCGAATATGAGGAGGGGCTTAAGTTCTTTAAGGTCTCTCCCTCCATCAGTAATGAGGCAAACATTACGCTTATGGCCAGTGGGTCTTTGAAGACTCAGAAGGGTGCAGGTGGAAATGACGTTGTACGGAGAAAGCTCGGTCGTATAAATTTTGCTAGAACGAGTTTCTTAATAGGTTTTGTGCCCGTTTATTTGAATCCCTATGTTGACGTATACCTGGGTGCGAATGGTGAGGTGACGGGACAGTTGGGACTTGAATCCAACCTGACATCGTCGGTTTTCGCTGGCATCTACTACTCAAAAGGGGTGGGGTTTGAGTATTCGAGCGGCTACAGCAGTGACTGGAGCCCCGGAGAACCCGTTGTTGAAAGCCAGGCAAGATTCCGGATGTATGTGGGCGCGCAACCTACGGTTCAGATATACGACTTAATGGGCCCCGCGATTGATATTCAGGGCTATTCCGAGATGCGATCATCGTACGACTTAACATCAGCGTGTAATGAATCGCTCACATATGGCATTTATGCGGGGCTGGAAAGCGTCTTAAAGTGGGAAACCACAGGCGGAAAAAAGTTTTTTGAGGTTGTTGGGATTACGCCTCCGGGCCTTCAAGTCAAAATCGGTTCGAAAGAAGGCAAGATTTTTGAGAATAAACTAAATATGTGCGGCCCTGCTCCTGCAGCCATGCTTGTCAACGGTAGTGGCATATCCGAAATTATTGAAGAGGGAAGCAGTGAGAATATTGTTCGAACTATTTCCGTCAAAAATGTGGGCGGGCAGTCACTGAGCTGGAGAGCGGATTACCAGGCCGACAGTTACCTGATGGTGTATCCGGACAGAGGTGAATTGGAGCCGGGTGAGACTCAAACACTCTCGATGACGTTCAATAACCAGGGCTCAAGAGAAGTTAGGGAATATAGAGATGTCGTCCAGATTTCTCAGGTAGGGAATACGTCACCTGGGGTTGCAGTACCGATTCGAAGAATCGATGTGAGCGTGGTCCCGAAAAAGATATCTCCTCCCGAGATAGTAAAGGCATTTCGGAAGTCGAACGACCCTACAAGCGCTGATATCGAGTGGTCGGTTGAGCAGGCTGATGAAGCGTTCATTCAGCGATTTGATGCGTATCTCACTGATGACCCAGTTTTGGCTCAGCAAGATGAAAACACACACGAAAATGACGCCTGGGAGAAGTTGGCGGAATTTGGGCGTACGCAAAGAGAGGCAACGGTATCCGGCTTATCCGATGAGCGGGTCTTCCTTTCGATCCAGGCGATAGGCACGAAAGGACAGGTAGTCCAAGCTAAAACGGTTGAACTCAAGGAACAGGGTGACCATGGGCTGGTTGCACAAACTGCAACGGCGGCAAAGTTTCTGACTCATGATGGCAGTTGGAACGCGGTAAATACCGATAATGCGGCGTTCGGTAATATTGATTGGAAGGGACAATACGTAGGCGGTACACCCACACGTATATTAAGTTGGCATGGACCTTCCTCAAGGTATTTTGGAGAGGAGGGCTTTTCCAGCCAGATTTATAGTGGCGGCAAGTTGTTTGCTGTGGCACCAGGGAACGTACATGGTGCCGCAATCATTGAAGATGGCGTTGGTGACGAATGGCTTGTGGCTATGGTGAATGAATCTTACACCGACACACTTTATGTTCGCCCAAATACTCTTTCCACTTCACCCGATTTATATGACGCAGGGACCAACCCTGATGGCTGGCGTGAAATACTGAGCCAGCCTCAAAATGGAGAAATTAGTGGGGGATGGTTTTTTGATCAAGCAGGCACGGCAGCTAAGTCGGTACGCTGGGTCGAAACGACGATCACAAACTGGGGCGATGAATATGACGTTTATGTCAGTGTTGTGAATAAGCTGTCTGTCGAAGTAGCGGCTTCTGAGAGGGGGGTTTTAGGCGCGAACTTGAGTTCTAATACGCAGGCAAGCTCAATGGGGTCAGCTGTGCTTGCAGTTGATTTCATCAAGTCAGAGAGCGTGGAGCTTAGACTATCGGCGGAGAGATGGTTGGAGGTCAATGGAGAATCTCTCATACCAAATACTGAATTAAAAATCATATGCTACAGTAGTCTGGATCCTGATCCGGATTGTGTTCAGTATTATCCGAAATTTGCCCATATGACCAGTTTTGGCGAATTTGGAATTGAAGCAGGAGATTACGCCGAGGACGGTGGGAATCGGATAGTCGTTGTCCACTATCTGGATCTAAGAGCCGACTTTTTGGCGTATACAGTCTCTCACGAGTTGGGAGGTGAAATGGACGGAAATTACCGTGCTCGCTTGAAAGGTAGCGTTGTCGCTAGTTCAGAGGTTGTCTCAACGCCGGGCTGGAAACCCTCTTCGGGCTATAGGAATACAGGATTTCTAGAACGTGTTGATGCCTTTACTTATGAGTGGTTTGATCGGATGGCGGCATTTGGAATGGAACCGCCCTCAGGTACTTGGGCTGTAGGACCTGGAGGTGGGGTTTTGATGTCTGAGTCCGACGGTGGTTCGCAAACTTTGAACTATATCAGTAGGGGCGGAAGTCTAATTGATTTGCTCGGAGTGACCCCTGACCAGGGACAATTCACCGTTGGGGTGAAATAGCTCACTGTTGAATCTTTTGTAAAGGCTTGCTGGCTAAGATCTAGTTCAGCGAACAGAATGGGTTACATGGATCAGTTAAAAAGCCTCCAGCTAGGGCTGGAGGCTTTTTAACGAACTGGGGTTTATGGTTTAAGCCCCATCTCCTCGATAGAAATCTCCCGCATCTTGAACTTCTGGATCTTCCCGGTGACGGTCATCGGGAATTCATCCACGAACTTGTAGTTCCTGGGGATCTTGAAGTGGGCGATTTTGCCTTTGCAGAATTCCCGCAGCTCGTCGCCGGTGACGGGGTCGGCGTCGGGGCGTAGTTTCACCCAGGCAATGAGTTCTTCGCCGTATTTGTCGTCGGGGATGCCGGTCACCTGCACTTCCTCGATGGCAGGGTGGGTGTAGAGGAATTCCTCGATTTCTTTCGGGTAGATGTTCTCGCCGCCGCGGATGACCATGTCCTTGATGCGGCCGACGATCTGGATGTAACCGTCTTCGTCCATGGTGGCCAGGTCACCGGTGTGCATCCAGCCGGCGCTATCGATGGCTTCGCGGGTTTTCTCGTCGTTGTTCCAGTACTTCAGCATCACGCTGTAGCCACGGGTGCACAGCTCGCCGATTTCGCCGCGTGGGACCACGTTGCCGTTGCCGGGGTCGACGATTTTGGTTTCCAGGTGGGGCTGGGTGCGGCCCACGGTGGTGACCTGTTTCTCGAACGGGTCCAGGGAGCTGGTCTGGGTGGACACGGGGCTGGTTTCGGTCATGCCGTAGGCAATCTGCACTTCTTTCATGTTCATCTTGCCGTTGACCTTTTTCATCACCTCTGCCGGGCAGATGGAACCAGCCATGATGCCGGTGCGCAGGGTGGAAAGGTCGTAGGTTTCGAAGTCCGGCTCGGCCAGTTCGGCGATGAACATGGTGGGCACGCCGTACAGGGCGGTGGCTTTTTCCTGGTGCACGGCCTGCAGTACGGATTTGGGCTCGAAGCCTTCACCCGGGTAGATCATGGTGGCGCCATGGGTGATGCAGCCCAGGTTGCCCATCACCATGCCGAAGCAGTGGTACAGGGGCACGGGAATGACCAGGCGGTCTTTCTCGGTGAGCAGTTGGCTCTCCGCCACAAAGTATCCGTTGTTGAGGATGTTGTGGTGGGTGAGGGTGGCGCCCTTGGGGTTACCGGTGGTGCCGGAGGTGAACTGGATGTTGATGGGGTCATCGAACTGCAGTTGGCCCTGTACCTTGTCCAGTTCTTCCTGGCTGACGTCGCTGGCGAAGCCGACAAACTCGGCCCAGGTCCACATGCCGTCGTGCTTGTCTTTGTCCAGGTTGATCACGGCGCGCAGCTCGGGCACTTTCTGGGCTTTGAGCTTGCCGGGGGTGGCGGCTTTCAGTTCGGGGGCCAGGTCGTAGACCATCTTGCGGTAGTCAGAGGCTTTGAAACTGTCTGCGGTGACCAGCACGGAGATACCGGCCAGGTTCATGGCGTAATCCAGTTCGTGCAAGCCGTAGGCCGGGTTGATGTTGACCAGGATGGCGCCCACCTTGGCGGTGGCGAACTGGGTGACGGTCCACTCGTAGCGGTTGGGGGACCAGATGCCTACGCGGTCGCCGCGTTTGACGCCGATGGCCATGAAGGCGCGGGCGGCTTCGTTGACCTTTGCCACGAACTCTTTATAGGTCCAGCGGATGTCCTGGTGCAGGGCGACCAGGGCTTCGGTGTCCGGGTATTTTTCGGCGGTGCGGTCGAGCATTGCGCCGATGGTCATGCCCAGCAGGGGTACTTCGGAGGTACCGCTGGTGTAGCTGGGAAGAGTCATGCTCATGGTGTCTGCCTCCATTGTTTTTGTCGTCGAGGGCAAGCTGCAGGTTTGAATCAGCCTGCTAGCGGCTCTGGTTGTGATATTCAGGATTCGGTTGCATATCGCTGGCGATGGCCACCCGATTGGACATGTTGTAGAAGCCAATCAGGTTGCTCAGGTCCCAGATAGCACTGTCGCTGAGGCCAGCGTCCCGCAGGGCCTGGGTGTGTTCTTCGGTAACGGTCGCCGGGGAGCGGGTGAGGTGCGATGTGAAATCGAGCATGGCGCGCTGGCGCTTGTCGAGTTTGGCGCTGCGGTAGTTCATCACCATGTGTTCGCCCAGCACGGGGTCGCCACTCAGCACCCGCACGGCAGCACCGTGGGCCACCAGGCAGTAGAAGCACTTGTTTTCGGAGGACACCACGACAGCGACCATCTCGCGTTCCAGTTTGCTGAGTTCGCCTTCGCCGAGCATCAGTTCGTTGTAGAGCCGGGTAAAGCCCTCAAGCTGCTTCAGGTTCTGGCTGTACGCGGTCAGAACATTGGGGATCATGCCGAGTTTTTCCTGGCAGATCTGGAAGTACTTCTGGGTGTCTTCCGGCATGTCCTTGATCTCGGGGATCGGGAGATCCAGGGCGACGACGTTGTTGTGATGGCTCATGAGCAGTTTCCTCCGAGAGCTTGGCCGACTTTTGAGCCGTTATGGCGTTTGAGTTGTCCACTGATCCACTCGCCGGTGGTGACCAGTTTGTCCAGATCGACGCCGGTCTTGATGCCCAATCCGTTCAGAAGGTATAGCACGTCTTCCGTGGCGACGTTGCCGGAGGCGCCCTTGGCGTAAGGGCAGCCGCCGAGGCCGGCAACAGACGCATCAATCACCGAGATGCCTTCTTCCAGCACCGCGTAAAGATTGGCCAGGGCCTGGCCGTAGGTGTCGTGGAAGTGGGCAGCGAGCTTCTCAATCGGCACTTCGGCGGCCACGGCTTCGAGCATGCGTTTGGCTTTCAGCGGGGTGCCCACGCCGATGGTGTCGCCCAGGGAGATTTCGTAGCAGCCGAGTTCGGCCAGGGCCTTGGCGACTTTGGCCACCTGCTCGGGGGCGATGTCGCCCTCGTAGGGGCAGCCGAGCACGGTGGAGACGTAACCCCGCACCGGGATGTGGTGCTGTTTGGCCGCTTCCATCACCGGCAGGAAGCGTTCAAGGCTTTCGGCGATGGAGCAGTTGATGTTTTTCTGGCTGAACGATTCCGACGCAGCGCCGAACACGGCGACTTCGTCCACCCCGGCCGCCAGGGCATTTTCGAAGCCCCTGAGGTTGGGGGTGAGCACGGAGTAGCGCACACCGGCTTTACGCTTGATGCCGGCCATCACCTCGGCGGCGTCGCCCATCTGGGGCACCCATTTTGGCGACACGAAGCTGGCGGATTCGATGTGGTTGAGGCCACAGTCGGCCAGCCGGTCGATCAGGCCGGTCTTGATGGCGGTGTCGATCACCGGGCCGGGTTCGTTCTGAAGGCCGTCCCGTGGGCTCATTTCAACCAGTCTTACCTGCTGCGGAAAGGCCATTAGCCTGCCTCCTCGTCGTCGGTGACTTCGATGGCGATCAGTTCGGCGCCTTCGGACACCTGATCGCCTTCGGCGAAGAAGATGTCGGTCACCACACCGTCGGCCGGGGCCTTGATGGCGTGCTCCATTTTCATGGCTTCCATGATCACCAGGCTCTGGCCGGCGGTCACGGTGTCGCCCACCTTGGTCTGTACCGCCACGATGGCGCCGTTCATGGGCGCGGCCAGGCTGCCTTCACCGGCCATTTCCTCGAAGCCGTAGGTTTCCCGGTAGAGGATGCACTGGAAGGTGTCGCCTTCGTAGAAGAGCACCAGCTTGTCCTCGTGCAGATTGCCGTGAACGCTGATGCGATGGCCGTTGATGACCGCCTGCAGGTAGTCATCGTCCAGCTTGGCGGTCAGGTTGTAGACACTGTCACCCACAAACACCTGATAGCGGTCGTCCCGTTCCAGCACTTTCAGTTCGTGGATGTCCTCACCCACCTGCAGTTGCAGGGGCTGGGCGTATTCGGAGTTCATGCGCCAGCTGTTCTGGCGGCCAAAAGGCGACCAGGGGTCGGTGCTGATCACTTCCCGGGACTTGCGCTGTTCCAGTACGAAGCCGGCCGCCAGTACCAGGGCTTTGTGGGTGTCCAACCGGGATTTCGGGAACAGCAGTTCGCGATGGTCCTCGATAAAGCCGGTGGTCAGATCCGCTTCCCGGAACGGCTGGGCGTCGGCCAGGGCGTGGAGGAAACGGATGTTGGTCTTCACGCCGGCAATGCGGTAGTGCTCCAGAGCCTGCACCATGCGGTTGATGGCCTGGTCCCGGGTTTCGTCCCACACGATGAGCTTGGCGATCATCGGGTCGTAGTGGATGCTGATGTCGTCGCCTTCGGTGACGCCGGTATCCACCCGCACATGGGCGCTTTCATCGGGCGTGCTCAGGTAGCGCAGGTTGCCGGTGGCGGGCAGGAAATCCTGGTCCGGGTCTTCGGCGTAGATGCGGGCTTCCAGGGCGTGGCCCCGGGTTTTCACCTGGGCCTGTTCCAGCGGCAGCGCATCGCCCCAGGCGACTTTCAACTGCCATTCCACCAGGTCCTGGCCGGTGACCATCTCCGTCACGGGATGCTCCACCTGCAGGCGGGTGTTCATCTCCATAAAGAAGAAAGAACCGTCCACGTCGTAGAGGAATTCCACCGTGCCAGCGCCCACATAGTTGATGGCCTGGGCAGCTTTGACGGCCGCCTCGCCCATGGCTTTGCGGGTGTCGTCGCTCAGGCCGGGAGCGGGGGCTTCTTCCAATACTTTCTGATGGCGGCGCTGCACGGAGCAGTCGCGTTCGGCCAGATAGACGCCTTTGCCGCTCTTGTCACAGAACACCTGAATTTCCACGTGGCGTGGCTGGGTCAGGTAGCGTTCGATGAGCATGTCTGGGTTGCCGAAGGCGTTCTTCGATTCCCGCTTGGCGGCGGCCAGGGCATCGTCGAAGTCTTCCATTCGCTCGACCACGCGCATGCCTTTGCCACCACCGCCGGCGACGGCTTTCAGCAGCAGCGGGAAGCCGCACTTCTCGGCTTCATTACGCAGGGTGTCCGGGGTCTGGTCGTCACCGTGGTAACCCGGCACCAGGGGTACGCCGGCTTTTTCCATAATGGCCTTGGCGGCGGACTTGGAACCCATGGCCGCGATGGCGGAGGAGGGCGGGCCGATGAACACGATGTTGTTGGCTTCGCAGGCTTCGGCGAACTGGGTGTTCTCGGAGAGGAACCCGTAGCCCGGATGCACTGCCTGGGCGCCGCTTTCTTTCGCCACCTCAATGATCTTGTCGGCTTTCAGATAGCTCTCGGAGCTGGCTGCGGGGCCGATGTTGAAGGCTTCGTCAGCCATGGCGACATGGCGCGCGTCGGCGTCGGCGTCGGAGTAGACAGCGACCACGCGAATGCCCATGCGGTGGGCGGTCTGTATGATCCGGCAGGCGATTTCGCCCCGGTTGGCGATCAGGATTTTGCTGAACATGGTTATTCTTCCTCCGGAACCCAGTTGGCCTTGCGTTTGTTCAGGAAGGCACCAAGTCCCTCCTGCCCTTCGGCACCCACCCGGATGTCGGCAATGCGTTGTGCGGTATCGTCGATCACATCGGCGCTGATCGGCTTGTGGCTGACGGCAAACACCAGATCTTTAGCCGCTTTCATGGCTTCTGGGCCGTTGATGGCCAGTTGCTGCAGCATCTCGTTACAGCGTGCGTCCATGGCCTCAACATCGTCACAGACGATGTGCACCAAGCCGTATTCCTGCGCCTGCGTTGCGGTAAACACTTCGGCAGACAGGAAGTAACGGCGGGCCTGGCGCTCGCCAATGGCGCGTACCACGTAGGGGCTGATCACAGCGGGGATCAGGCCGAGTTTCACTTCGCTCAGGCAGAAGCTGGCTTTCTCGGTGGCGAGCACGATGTCGCAGCAGGCGGCCAGGCCGACGGCTCCACCGAAGGCAGCACCCTGCACCAGGCCGATCACCGGCTTGGACAGGTGGTTGAGCACGTTCATCAGCCGCGCCAGTTCCCGCGAGTCGTCCAGGTTTTCCTGGCGGCTGTTGTCCGCCATGCGGCGCATCCAGCCCAGGTCCGCCCCGGCGGAGAAGTGTTTGCCTTCGGAGCGCAGGATGACGACCTTCACGTTGTTGTCAGCGTCAACGTTCTCAAGCGCGGTAATCAGTTGCTGGATGATCACGTCGTCGAAGGCGTTGCGCTTGTCCGGGCGGTTGAGAACCACCTCGGCAATGCCGTCGGCCCGGTGTCTGAGCAGGACTGCGGATTCGTTGTCTGTCATGTCAGTCTCCCCGATTACATCCGGAACACGCCGAAGCGTGTTGGCTTGGCCGGGCGGTTAAGGGTGGCGGACAGGCTGAGGGCAACCACTTCCCGGGTCTGGGCCGGGTCGATCACGCCGTCGTCCCACAGCCGCGCACTGGCGTAGTAGGGGTGGCCCTGATGTTCGTAGGAGTCGACGATGGGCTTCTTGAACTCGGCCTCTTCATCGGCACTCCACTCCTGGCCTTTGCGCTCCATGCCTTCACGCTTGACGGTGGCGAGTACGCCGGCGGCCTGTTCGCCGCCCATTACGGAGATGCGGGCGTTGGGCCACATCCACAGGAAGTCGGGGCTGTAGGCGCGGCCGCACATGCCGTAGTTACCGGCGCCAAAGCTGCCGCCGATCAGTACGGTGATCTTGGGTACTTCGGCACAGGCCACGGCCATGACCATCTTGGCGCCGTGTTTGGCGATGCCTTCGGATTCGTGCTTCTGGCCCACCATGAAGCCGGTGATGTTCTGCAGGAACAGCAGCGGGATGTTGCGCTGACAGCACAGTTCAATAAAGTGCGCGCCTTTCTGGGCGGACTCGCTGAACAGGATACCGTTGTTGGCGATGATGCCCACCGGGTAGCCGTGGATATGGGCAAAACCGGTCACCAGGGTCTGGCCGTAGTAGCGTTTGAATTCGTCGAATTCGGAGCCGTCGACGATGCGGGCAATGACGTCGCGCACGTCGAACTGTTTACGCAGGTCGGTGCCGACAATGCCGTAGATTTCTTCGGCGTTGTACAGCGGTGCCTTGGGTTTGCGGATCTCCACGTCGGCCGGTTTGCGGCGGTTGAGATTGGAGATGCAGCGACGGGCGATTTCCAGGGCGTGGGCGTCGTTCTCGGCGTAATGATCGGCCACCCCGGAGACTTTGCAGTGCACGTCGGCGCCGCCCAGGTCTTCGGCGCTGACGACTTCACCGGTAGCAGCTTTCACCAGTGGCGGGCCGGCCAGGAAGATGGTGCCCTGGTTGCGTACGATGATGGATTCGTCGGCCATGGCGGGTACGTAGGCACCGCCGGCGGTGCACAGGCCCATGACGACGGCGATCTGGGGGATGTCATCGGCAGACATGCGGGCCTGGTTGTAGAAGATGCGGCCGAAGTGGTCGCGGTCCGGGAAGACGTCGTCCTGTCGTGGCAGGTTGGCGCCGCCGGAGTCGACCAGGTAGATGCAGGGCAGGCGGTTCTGCAGGGCGATTTCCTGGGCGCGCAGGTGTTTCTTGACCGTCAGCGGGTAGTAGCTGCCGCCTTTAACGGTGGCGTCGTTGGCGATGATCATGCATTCGGTGCCGGAAACGCGGCCGACGCCGGCGACGACGCCTGCGGCCGGAACTTCTTCGTCATAGACGTTGTAGGCGGCGAACTGGCCCACTTCCAGGAAGGGGGAGCCGTCGTCGAGCAGGCGGTTGATGCGTTCCCTTGGGAGCAGTTTGCCGCGGGCGATGTGGCGTTCCTGGTAGGAGGGGCCGCCGCCTTGCTGGATGGTGGTCACTTTGTCCCGCAGATCGGCCACGGCCTTGGCCATGGATTCCTGGTTCGCCTGGAATTCTTCGGACCTTGGGTTCACTTTGCTTTGCAGTATCGTCATTTTCCTGGCCTCGAGTTACGGGGCTTCGGGACTGACAGGGTGTCTTTCCGGGACACGCTACGAGCACATTCATGTGCGCTTGACTCCGGCCATCCATGGCCGGAGACATTCCCGGAAAGACACCCCGCCAGTCCCTCGTCATACTTTGGGTGCTGGCCTCTTTAAAACTATAAGAGCCAGTGGCTTTGAGCTGCTTTATCAGTTGTTCAGATACAGCTCACGACCGATCAGCATCCGGCGGATTTCGGACGTGCCAGCGCCGATTTCATACAACTTGGCGTCCCGCAGCAAACGGCCTGTCGGGTACTCGTTGATGTAGCCGTTACCGCCCAGCAACTGGATGGCGTCGAGGGCCAGCTTGGTGGCCATTTCGGCGGAGTAGAGGATCGCGCCGGCGGCGTCTTTGCGGGTGGTGTTGCCGCGGTCGGCGGACATGGCGACCATGTAGACGTAGGACTTGGCGGTGTTCATCCAGGTGTACATGTCAGCCACTTTGCCCTGGACCAGTTCGAATTCGCCGATGGCCTGGCCGAACTGTTTGCGCTCGCGGATGTAGGGGACCACCACGTCCATGGCGGCCTGCATGATGCCCAGCGGGCCGCCGGAGAGCACGAGGCGTTCGTAGTCGAGGCCGCTCATGAGGACTTTGGCGCCGTTGCCTTCGCCGCCCATGACGTTTTCCTTGGGCACTTTGGCGTCTTCGAACACCAGTTCACAGGTGTTGGAGCCGCGCATGCCGAGTTTGTCGAGCTTCTGGGCCTGGCTGAATCCCGGGGTGTCGCGTTCAACAATAAAGGCGGTGATGCCGCGTGGGCCGGCTGACGGGTCGGTTTTGGCGTAGATCACATAGACGTGGGCGTCGGGGCCGTTGGTGATCCACATTTTGCTGCCGTTGAGCACGTAGTGATCGCCGGCGTCTTTGGCGCTGAGTTTCATCGAGACGACGTCGGAACCGGCGTTGGGTTCGGACATGGCCAGGGCGCCGATGTGTTCACCGCTGATGAGCTTGGGCAGGTACTTTTCTTTCTGCTCGTCGGAGCCGTTGCGGTTGATCTGGTTAACGCACAGGTTGGAGTGCGCGCCGTAAGAGAGTCCCACGGAGGCCGAGGCGCGGCTGATTTCTTCCATGGCGATGACGTGTGCCAGGTAGCCCATGCCGGAGCCGCCGTAGGCTTCGTCAACGGTAATACCCAGCAGGCCCATGTCACCGAACTTTTTCCACAGGTCGTTGGGGAACAGGTTGTCATGGTCGATGGCTTCGGCGCGGGGGGCGATTTCACTGGCGGCAAAGCCGTTGATCTGCTCGCGCAGCATGTCCAGGGTCTCGCCGAGGCCGAAGTTGAACTCTGAGTATTGTGATTTCATGGTTGGCTACCTTTTAATCTTGCTGTTATTTCTGCTCGGTGGACTCAGGCTCTTTGGTGGTGGCCTTTGTCTGTTTACGCTTTCGTTGTTGCAGGTCAGCAAGCGCCTCGCGGCATCGTGCTTCTGCGGTGTCCATTTCCATTTCCGCCTGGGCAATGTCGTTTTTCTGTTGCTCCAGTTGCGCCCGTTTGCGGGCCAGGGTGTCCAGCATCAATAGGAGCTGTTTCTCGTTGCCGCTGAGGGTTTCGTCCCACAGGTCAAAAAGCTCCTTGGTTTCCGCCAGGGAAAAGCCCATGCGTTTGCCCCGGAGGATCAGCTTCAGCCGCACCCGGTCCTTCGAGCTGAAGATCCGGGTCTGGCCGCGCCGGGTGGGGTGCAGTAGACCCTGATCTTCGTAGAAGCGTACGCTTCGTGTCGTCACGTCGAACTCTTTGGCCAGCTCGCTGATGCTGTAAGTTTTCTTGATGTCCATAGAGATTTCCTTTTTAGACTTAGGTTAGATAAAGTTTACGTAAACGTAAAGTATTTTTAAGGTCCGATTTCAACCAACAGATATGTGCAACAGGAGCGAATAATGGAATTCAAAAATGTGGCAGCGATTGTAACAGGCGGTGCATCGGGCTTGGGCGAGGGCTCAGCGCGTGCCCTGGCGGCAGCTGGGTGCCGTGTGGCGATTCTGGATGTTCAGGAGGAGCAGGGTAGAAAAGTGGCGGAAGACATTGGGGGCGTCTTTATTTACTGCGACGTGACGTCTTCTGAGAGTGCGGAAGCTGCGTTCAGCGAAGCCCGTAAGGCGCATGGGCCCTGCGGCGTGGCGGTCAGCTGCGCGGGTATTGCTCCGGCCGCAAAGATCCTGGGCCGGGATGGTGTGATGCCGCTTGAGGCATTCAGCAAGGTGGTTCAGGTCAACCTGATTGGCTCCTTCAACATTCTCCGCCTTGCCGCGGCTGATATGGCGCAGCGTGAGCCCAACGTGGATGGCGAACGAGGGGTCATTATCAACACGGCGTCTGTGGCAGCTTACGAGGGGCAGATTGGCCAGGCAGCCTACAGTGCGTCCAAGGGCGGGGTGGTATCGCTGACCCTTCAGGCCGCCCGCGAGCTTGCTCGGGAAGGTATTCGGGTCAACACTATTGCTCCGGGAATCTTTATGACGCCAATGATGGCGGGCATGCCACAGGAAGTGCAGGACAGTCTCGCGGCCACGCTGCCTTTCCCCAAGCGATTGGGCAAGGCTGAAGAGTTTGGCATGTTGGTGGATCAGATGGTGCGCAACCCGATCCTCAACGGTGAGGTTATTCGCCTGGACTGTGCACTGCGCATGGCGCCTAAATAAAGCAGCTGCGCGTTAACGCGAATCTCGTCTCTTTGGTGAGGTTCGGTGGTGGAGCTCAGTCGGTGATCGGCTGAGTTTCACTGTCTTTGAGCCGTATTTTTCTCGATACGACCCTGTATAACGACGGGGTGCTCAAATGGGTTCCATACGAAAAAATCGCGTTTGATTCGATTTTATAATATCGATTTTTGTTTTTTTGCGATTACGAAATAGAAAAGCGCACTCCTTTCTCTCATATGTACCTTATCGGTGCATGCTCTGATGATTTCCTTTTTCATTTCTTCTGCGTTGTCAGGCGACTAGGTCTTTCCTGTATTCCAATTGTGCACACCAAAAATCAAGACATGTATCCCTTGCCTATAGTTGAAATTATCTTTTCGTAACAGGCATTTAACGTTTCGTTACGATAGTTTTCTGGCTGTTGGAACGCTGTGGACGACGTAGATCGCTTGCCGGTGATTTGTCCGTCTTCGTGTTCCCCCAACTCAAACTGGATACTCAAAAGGCGCATCAGGGCAACGTTTTCTGTTGAGCGTGCCTGTTCGTAATCAGACACCGGTCGCGGGGAAAAGTTCAAAAAAGAACCTCTTTTCCGATTTCGGGGTCGCTGTACCGAGCCTTTTGAGTGTCATCAGTCAACCAGTAGTCAGTCGTTGGATTCATGGCGGCTCCCGGGTGGGAGTCGCTGGATGACAGTCAGGGGAGTAAAGGATATGCGAGTCAGTATTTTTGGTTTGGGTTATGTCGGGGCGGTGTGTACCGCCAGTCTGGCCCAGCGGGGGCATCACGTGGTCGGTGTGGATGTGTCGCCCATCAAAATTGATCTGATCAACAGCGGCAGGTCTCCCATTGTGGAGCCGGGGCTGGAGGAGCTGCTCCGGAGCGGGCGCGAGAACGGATTCATCAACGGCGTTACCGACGGGCACATCGCGGTCCAGGAGAGTGAGCTGTCGATGATCTGCGTGGGCACGCCCAGCAAGCCAAATGGCGATCTTGATCTGCAGTTTGTCGAGAAAGTGTGTAGCGATATCGGTAATGCCCTGAAGGACAAGGGTGACTGGCACCTGGTAGCGGTGCGTAGCACGGTGCTGCCCGGAACGGTTCGTGAGGTGGTCATCCCGGCTTTGGAGAAAGCGTCCGGGAAACGCGCCGGCGTTGATTTTGGGGTGTGTGTGAACCCGGAATTCCTGCGGGAAAGCACGGCGATCAAGGATTATGACCACCCTCCGATGACGGTCATTGGTGAGCTCGACGAACGCTCCGGCGAGTTCCTGGCGCGGATATACCAGGACCTTGATGCCCCCATCATCCGTAAGCCCATCGAAGTGGCTGAGATGATCAAGTACACCTGCAACATCTGGCACGCGACCAAAGTCAGCTTCGCCAACGAGATCGGCAATATTGCCAAGTCGATGGGCGTGGACGGCCGGGACGTCATGGACGTTGTCTGCCAGGACAAGAAGCTGAACATTTCACGCTATTACATGCGTCCGGGCTTCGCCTTCGGCGGTTCCTGCCTGCCCAAAGACGTGCGGGCACTGACCTATCGGGCCAATCAGATGGACGTGAAGCACCCGCTGCTGAGTTCCATCATGAGCAGCAACAATGAGCAGGTTGCCCACGCCTTCAAGATCCTCACCGGCTATGGCTGCCGCAAGGTGAGCATGCTCGGCCTGAGCTTCAAGTCCAACACCGATGATCTGCGGGAAAGCCCGCTGGTGGAGCTGGCCGAGATGCTGATTGGCAAGGGGTATGACCTGCAGATCTTCGACCGAAACGTGGATTACGCCCGCACCCACGGCGCCAACCGCGAATACATCAACCAGAAGATTCCGCACCTCTCGAACCTGATGCACAGCGACCTGCGTGGCGTGATTGATCACGCGGACGTGATCGTGGTCGGCAACAACGACGAGCTGTTCGAAACGGTGATTTCGGAAGTGCCTGAGGGCAAGCGGGTGATTGACCTTGTGGGCTTCATGAAGACCACAAGTACCGAGGTGCTGGAAGGCATCTGCTGGTAAGTCTTCACCCCCATGCGTGACGTCCTGATGCCCTGGTGGGGCGGGGCGTCACGCTCAGAAAACGCACGGAATGTTATTTCAGGAACGGACGGCATGTCTTATATCTCAGACAACATAGTGTCCAGAACAGGCGGTTGGCTGCTTTTTCTCTCCGTACTCGGGGCGTTGGCGATCTCTTTGCCCACTACCTATACGGTGAGGGGCGGCGCCCACTTCCTCCTGGTCATCGGGGTGATTGGTATCTGGCGGTACTCCGTTGGGTTTATCCACTTTTTGCGTGCGATGTATTTCCTTAAATGGGCATTCCCCAAGATTCGGCGCCGGGCAAAGGCGTTGGGCGAAGACGCCGCTCCGTCCCATGTCTATCTGATGGTGACCAGTTTCCGTATCGATGCCGACACCACGGCCATGGTTTACAACTCTATTATCCGCGAAGCGGTTGAGTGTGGTTGGCCGACAACGGTGGTGGCATCGGTGGTGGAGCTTTCCGATGAAATGCTCATGCGGGCAATGTGGCGGAAGCTTGACCCACCCAGCCACATCAGGCTCAAGATTGTGCGCATTCCGGGGACCGGTAAGCGGGATGGTCTGGCGTACGGCTTTCGTGCCATTTCACGGGATCTGCCTGACGAGAATGCCGTGGTGGCCGTGGTGGACGGCGATACCGTGCTGGAACCCGGAGTGGTACGTAAAACCGCCCCTTACTTCCGGTTGATGCCGAACATCGGCGCGCTGACTACCAACGAGTTTTGCGAGGTGCGCGGCAGCTATCTGATGTCTGAATGGCACAAGCTGAGGTTCGCCCAGCGCCACATGAATATGTGCTCGATGGGGCTGTCGTATCGGGTTTTGACGCTCACCGGTCGCATGTCGGTATTCCGGGCCAGCGTGGTTACGCGCCCGGAGTTCATCAGCGACGTGGAGTATGACTCCCTGAAGCACTGGCGGCTGGGCGAATTCCGCTTTCTGACCGGCGATGACAAGTCCAGCTGGTTCAGCATGATGCGCCTGGGGTACGACACCTTCTATGTGCCGGACGCCACGATTCGCACAGTGGAGCATCCACCTGATCCCAGCTTTATCCGTTCTGCCCGTCAGCTGATGTTTCGCTGGTATGGCAACTCCCTGCGGCAGAATTCACGGGCTACCAAGCTTGGCCCCCGGCGCCTTGGATGGTTTACCTGGTACGTGCTTTATGACCAGCGCATTTCAATGTGGACCAGCATCCTGGGGCTGACTGCGGCTATCGTCGCGTCCATCAAGTACTCCGGTATTGTGCTGGTGGCCTACCTGCTTTGGATCGGGCTTACCCGTTTGGTGCTGACGTTGCTGCTTATCACTACCGGACACTCGGTCGGGCCAGCCTATCCGTGCATTCTCTATTTCAACCAGATCTTCGGCTCGCTGGTGAAAATCTATGTCTTTTTCCGGCTCGACCGACAGTCGTGGACACGCCAGAAAACCCGGTTCAGCGCGAACAACGCGTCTTTCCAACAACGCATGAACCGTTGGTCGTCAAGAGTGATGACGATATCCGCAGGCAGTGTCTTTCTGGCGGTGGTGATGAAGCTGGTATAGCGCAAGGGGAGTTTTTCTTATGTACACCAATCATCGTTGGGACAACACACAAGGATCAAAGCAATGAATATGGCAGCAAGTAGGGCAGATATTGAACCGCAGTTTGTCCATGAATCCGAGGCACAGCGACAGTATGCCCGGGTAAGAATTCCGGCCAAGCTGTTTGTAAACCTTGGTGGCTCAACCCACAACTTTCCGGTGGCCGATCTTTCGGCCGGTGGGTTCAGTGTCAACACGGGCCTGGAGTCGTTTCGTCAGGGCCGGGTCTACAAGGGTCGCCTGGTGTTCAAGGTTGACGGCTTTGATCTTGCCATTGACGTGAACTTTGTCCCGCGCAGTTTCGATTCGATGAATGATCGCTGTGGGTGTGAGTTTCAGGATCTGGGAGCCCGGGAGGTTTCCGCCCTGAGATACCTCATTACCGCATTCCTCAGCGGTGAAGTGGTTTCCGCCGGCGATGTGCTCAACACGCTGTCCCGCGAAAACTTCACCAAGGCCCGCAAAGGCAAGGGCAGCAATGACCTTGGATTCTTCGGCAAGCTTCGCGCCATGGTCGGAAGCCTGATCGTGATGTTGATAGGTCTGTTTGCGATCAGCTTTGTGGTTTCCGAACTGTGGGACATCTACTTCGTAACCAAGGCGGAGTCCGCCATGGTGGCGTCGGAGCAGATTCCCCTGCGGATTCCCAAAGACGCAAAGGTCACAACGCTGGTCAAGCCTGGGCAGGAGGTTAAGGCGGGCGAGGCTATCGCTACTTTTGACGCGCCCATGATGTCTTATGTGAATGACCTGGTTGGAGAGGGCAACTACAGCGTCGGCCAGATCGAAGAGCTGTTGGACCAGCGGGTTCGGGGAACGATCACCAGCCCCTGTGACTGCAAGGTGGTGAACATGAGGCCGGCTGAAGACCAGTACATGAGCAAGGGTGAGCAGCTTGCGGTTATGGCGCCGATGGACTCGTCCGCCCACGTTGTTGCCAACTTCCCGTTTAACCAGGGTGAAAAGCTCGAAGAAGGGCAGCAGGTGATATTGCGGCTCCCCAATGGCAAGGAACAGACCGGGCACATTACGTCGCTGTATGTGAACTCCCAGGCTCAGGGCGGGCTGGTTGATGTAATCAGTGCGTCTATCGAATCCGCCGAACCGCTGCCGATTGAAGCAATCGGACGTCCCATTGGTGTCACGGTCGACCAGTTCCGGATGCCGAGCCTGCAGAAGGTTGTTGAACGGTTTTCGGAAGGTTGAGGGAGTTGCGGAGCATGAAGCGAGTAGCGTGCATTGCCGGTCTGTTCACTCTGGTGCTGTCTGGTTGCGGCAACCTGCCCGACATTCAGCGGGCTGAGAAGGCTGCTGCCGAAGGTGACGTTCAGGAGGCCCGGGCGCAGTTGGAAAAGCTGGCGAAGTTTGGCCTGGCGGACGCCCAGGTGGAGCTGGGGGATCTTTATGGTGCGCAGGACACACCGGAAGCACGCCAGAAGGCGCTGGATTGGTACAGGAAGGCCGCGGAGCAGGGTAGTGAGCGAGCTGCTATCCGGATAGGCAAGATGAATGCGCGGGAAGGGGAAACCCCGGAGCAGCGGGCCAATGGCGCCCGTTACCTGCGCAAAGCGCTTGCGGAAGGTGATAAGACGGCGTTGATCCCGTTGATCAACCTGTACATCCATTTCCCCCGGGAGTTCCCCAACGGCAAACCGCTTGAGCTGATTCAGCAGGCGCGGGAAGCCGGCGATCCCAAAGGTGACGTGGCTCTGGCTCGCTACTACCTGCTGACGGACCAGTTCGAAAGCCACACGGATGAAATTGAAGGGCTGTGTGCGCCCATTGCCGAGGCCCAGCCCGAATGCTTCCAACTGCTCGCCAGAGTGTATCTGGTTGATGGCCGGAGTGAGGATCTGAAGGCACTTGTTGACCGGGCCAAGCAGGCCTGGGAGCAGGGCAGTATTGAAGATCGCGATCTGTACCTGTTCGCGCGGTGGTTGTCGGACGACGAAACCCCGCAAAAACAGGTGGCTGCCACCAACGAACTCTACCAGATGTTGACGCCCGACTACGTGCCCGCCCTGACGGCGCGCGCCAAGTTGATCATGGAGAACAACTACCTCGCTGAACCGGAGGTCGTTATCGAGATGCTTCGGGAAGCGCGAGCCAATGGTGACCTGAAGGCGTCGCTGTCACTGGCCCGGGCCTATGAGCGAGGCCGCATTGTGCCGACCGATCCGAAGAAGGCGATCGAGTACGCCATGGAAGCGCGTGAAAAATACCCCTCGG